>Ga0209643_1000214_pt1 | contig 136766 bp, 146 predicted proteins | sample AutmiccBRH37_all_FD_187383 | JGI IMG/M metagenome (GOLD analysis project Ga0209643, IMG submission 187383) | Deep subsurface microbial communities from Mt. Terri, Switzerland - Autotrophic microbial communities BRH/37_all (SPAdes) (version 2) | ecosystem: Environmental > Aquatic > Deep...
AAGGACGGCTTCCGTCCCTTGCGCAATCCGAATGCATCGATTCTGGATGCCGCCTGACCATTCTCTGGTCTCTGGCGAGGGTATCAGGCTTAGCGTACGATTTCGGGAAGATTCTGCGATGACCCCTTGTACTTGGAATACAGCCCCGTCGCCAGGGACAGCGAACCACCTACGGCTCCACCGAGGAGAGCCGCCTGAGCAGCCCCCTGGAGGGACGGCTTGTGGTCATCGATGATTTTGTCTTGGAGTTCCTCGTTCTTGCTGGCGAGGTCCTGCTGTTCGTTGTCCAGTGTGGTGGAGACGGTGCGGATTTGGACATCGGGGTAATCGACGACGGACGGCTGGACCACGTCGATGAACGGCCTCCCCGTCTGCTCCTCGATCCTCTTGATCAGTTCCTTGATAGCCACCTCTTTCGAGGCTTTCAGACCATCAATATGGCCACCGTTCATCAGGGTCTGAAGAGCTTCATGGGTGTCTTTAGGAATGATGTAGTATGAGCCGTCGGCGGTGAAATTCGGATACTTGTCCAGGTGGTACAGGACATGCTGGAGGTTTTTGGGGATACCATTGATGAACTTGGACTGAACCGCCACCCCGTCAATGAAGTAGTCGATGGCATCCAACCGTCCGACGCCGTCCATGGAAGCCGTCATTGCTTCCTGCTCCAGAGCTTGACGGGCGTTGCGGATGCCCACATCGACCTGCTCGGCAATTTCTCCGTGCTTCGTCAACACGCTTCCCAGGATGTTCTGGGGGCGGGTAAGGAAGTCGCGAACTTTGTCGATCTGCTCCACCGCCGTCTTGAATGCGGCATCCTGCACAGCCAACTTGATGGCTTCGGCGTGCAGTCGGGCCTCGTTCATGGCCTGAACGACGACACCTGCTGCCTGGTCCTGCACCAGTCGATGACCGCGGATTTTAGCGTCGGTCATTCCTGCACCTTCTTGTTCAGGAGTTCAGACAAGGAGTGGATGTGGTTAATCAGCGAGGCCAGCCATTCCTTCTGGACGGTATTGAATTCCTGGTAGTTGCCGGGTGCCCGCTCCTGTAATTGAGCCAACAGGACGGTCACGCCGTCCACATGACGTTCCGTAAGGCTGACGAGGCGGTTGATCTCGACCTTGGCTGCCGTGAGTGCTGCGATGTGCGTCTGAATTATCTTCATCTCGGTCGTCGCGTTCTCGGCGATGGTCCGATTCCGACTGCGGGCAAACAAGCCAGCTGTCAGAAGAGTTGTGCCGCCAATCGCCCAACCGACTGGACCCGCAAGAGCCAGGAAGGCTTGCCCTGCCACCATGCCACCGCCACCCGCTGCCAACGCACCGCCACCGAGCCATGCCAACGCTGCCTTGGTGGCGGCCGCCCCTGTCAGGGCCGAAATCGCAGTACCAGTACTGGCCGTACCGAACGTCGTTGCAATGGCCATGGCCGCAGTCGGGGCGAAGGCAGCGACACCCACTCCAGCCGCGACACCCGCAGCCGCACCGGCACCCGCCTGGGTGTTGGTCTTTGCGGCCTCCTCCTCGATCACCGTCACGATCTCGTCGAACACCGAAAATTCAGCTCGGTACTCAGCGAAGGTTTTGTCGAACTCCTTGGGCGAGTTGGCGAGGCCGTTTACGTACTCCTCCACCTGCCCGATGACCTGCTCGCTGCTGGACTTGCGTAGGTTGAACAGCTTCGTGGAAGCGCTGCCCACATAAATTGCTTCGGCTTCGTGCTTCTTCTGAGCATCCTTCAGGGCCGAGATGGCCTCTTTCTTCATGTCACCGTTGAGCATGTTTTTCCCGTCCCTTCGCATAGGCACACGGTTCCCGCCTTATGCAGGCACACCTGACCGGATGCAGTTTCTCGGATTGTGAGGTTTGTGAGAGCAGAGGCATCACGCCAGACGGCGTAAACTAATTCCCCTGCCTCCACGGAATGCCGCCGAAAAAATCCCTGGTGGCACCCACCTGAGCGATCAGGGCGGTCATGTCGTCCCGGCTGGTTGCGTTTACGAGCTTCCGGAGATTGCCAAGGTTCTCCTGGAAGGATTTCTCGGTCGCGGCGATTCCTTGGGTAAACCCCGTGGCTGTATCAGCCCAATATTTCGTGGAATGCTGCGTCAGCACGTCGAGGAACTGCCGTTCCTTCATGGCCTCGCAGATTTTCTTGGCCAGCCGACTCTGCCAGGAGGCACCGAACAAAGCGTAGCCAGCCAAACCAAACATGACGGCCAGCCCGACGGCGATGGTAATGGGGCCACCAAGAGCGGCGAGCACACCAGTCGTGCCCATCGCCCCCACTGAGGACGCGGTAAATCCAGCCATCGAAGCGAACGAGATGGCTGCACCTGCTCCAGCACTTGCAGCCGTACCGGCAGCCCAAGCCGCCATGGCTCCGACCGTCCCGGCAGCAGCCAGACCACCGAAGAAGGCTCCTTGTGCATCAAAGGGAACGGTGGTCTGCCCGACCTGCATTCCGTCCGCAGACGTTCCTGCCGCCTGATATTCGGCAAGGATATCGTCGATTTCGGGCATCAGTTGCTGCGTGCGTTCGACCAAAAACGCATTCAGCTTATTCTGAACGTGATCGACGAGGTAGGAAGCCGCGAGTTGCTGTGCCTCCTTCTTGTCTTCGTAGCGCTCGCGGATGAGCTTCTCGACGTAGTCAGGGGCGACCAGCTTGCTTAAGGCGACCTTGATGAAGTCGGAGGATGCAGCCTTGTGTTCTGCGATGGCAGTGTTGACACGCTCGGTCTTCTCGCCGAGCCGACGTTGACGAAGAGGTTCCGCCCGCTCCAGCAACTCCAGCGAACCTTGAGCACGATCCCGATTTTCCAAGGCATCGACGAGTCGGACGGACCAGCCATCGCAGTACGCCTTGGCGGAGTTCTTGAGCTCGACAACTGTGTTGTCGAGGCGGCGACGCACCTGCACGGGGAAAACCATGCTCAGGATGTCACTAAGATCATCTTCGAAGGCCTGCCGACGGCTGGGATCGTCGACGAGGTAGGTGAAGAACCTGGCTTGGAAGTCAGACAGGGTGATTTGTCCGCTCCGTCCCTCTAGACCTTCCAGCAGGTGCCTGTAGGCACGGGAAGACGCCTTGGTGATGATGTCCTCGAGGTCATTCGGATCTTGACGAGCCATCGTCGCCACAAAGAAGACGTTCCGCATAAGTGGAAGGGAGGCGTCCTCCGCCTCGATGATCGGCAACTGCTTCAGCAAGGCATTGACGAACTGCAGGTCCTGCTGGTCCATGAACCCTTGAGCCGAGGAGGCATAAATCAGGACATCCGCGAGGCTGTGAGCCAATTCGGCCTTGTCGTGGTCGTCCGCTGGGCCGTTGTAGCCGGGCAGGTCCAGAAGGTCGCAGCCAAGCAGGAAAGGAGAGTCAACGAACACCAGGGCGGCGAAACATTTCTCAGTGCGAACCGTCTGGGCTTCGTTGTGGGTGCCGAATTGCTTCAAGGTGTCGAACGAACCCGCCACGATCTTGAAGTCGTTGCAGTGTGCCTCTTCATCAGCCCGGTTCAGGTCGAAGCCCTTGGCCATGACCCAGACGTCTTCCTTGAGCCATGACGGACGTGTGCTGACGTGCCGCACGAGGCTGATGATAGCTGTGGCTGGCTGGTAAGCCGTTGGCAGGGCGTCGCTGCCCATCAAGGTGTTGGCCAGTCGGCTCTTGCCCTGGTCGAACCGGCCGCAGATGGCAATCCGCGGCTTGCGGCCGAGAATTCGGACCTGTCGCAGAAAATTGGCGGCGGTCGGCGAATCGTTGAATAGGGAAGGGTCCAATGGATCGGGTGCTGTTTCGGCGTAATCGCTCATCAGCTTGATCTGCGTACCGATATCTCTGTAGGGGGTGCCGTATTCCAGGCCCCGTTTTGTGGAGATTTCGCCGCAGAACTGCGCCCAGGCCATGACCACGCCGAATGGCGCACTGTTCTGGTCTTGCTCGTAGCGGGAGACTTGGCTTTGCGAAACTCCAAGATGCGCAGCCATGTCCTCCTGAGAGATCTTGGCATCGGCGCGCATCTTGGCGAGGTCGAAGGATTGAAAGGCGGTCATGACGGCCACTCCGTTGATCGTTCTACTCAGGAGTGCTCGCCGTCGCACTTGTATGTTTTTTCGCACCACTCCTTGAAGCCGAACAGGGCAAAGCCCCACACGACGGCGCATCCGATGATCTTGTACATGCTGTGCCTCCATTTTTACCGCCCGGGAGGCTTGATCGCCTCATCCACGCTTCTGGAGAGGCATAATATGAGGCGTATACGGGTGAGGCAAGGCCTTTTATGCATATAACGGGTAAGTGAGGTGATTTTACCCCGTTATGGGATGGTGGGGGGCGCAATCGTCATTGCGAAGTCCTAATTTCGATCTGCCGTAGTGATGCGCGAAGTAAGGTCAACGGAGACGCCTCAGGCTCAGCCCATAGGCGACCATCAATTTTGTCTTCTACCTCGGTGCACTGCACGCGTTCCCATGCACCAGCGACTCAAGATACTGCCGTACCGGCGGAATGACACCTTGAGTCAAGGCATCGGCGGGCAGCAGCCATTCAGCGGCAGTGACCTCCCGTCCATCGACCACAATACCGACCCGTTCGGTGAGGTTCAGGCTATAGAATCGGGTGCTGTCGTGCCGGTTCTCATAGAAACACCGGGTGTCGAGTGCATGGACCAAGCGAACCGTATCGACCCGAAGCCCGATTTCCTCCCGCAGTTCACGCACTGCAGCTCCCGCCGTGTCCTCTCCGGAACGGACCATGCCGCCAGGCAAGTTCCACCCCCACCGGTAGCTGTTGCGAACGCACAGGAGATGGCCTTCGTGCCAGATGGCCACAAGAACGCCCTGAGTGCTTGGTCGGCGTACGGCATTAAGAAAGAGGTAGCCCAGGAATGCCGCCCTATAAGCCAATCGCCAGATGACGTTGATCATACCGCTACCTCACCGCGACCGCTGGGAGCGTAGACGCACTGATGATGCAATTTTCAATACTTTCTGACGTTCCCTTGTAGCGCTGGCAATTAGTGCTTCGCACTTGCACAGCTTCTCGCGAAGCTCATGCTCCCCTGTCATTGTCGAGACCTCCGCCATCCCTCCGTTTGGGCGTCATCCTCCGAGCAGAACCAGCGCTGCCCCTTACTCTCGTTGATCCGGGTCTGATCGTACCAGCGCCCGCCGGGGACATGGTAGATGCGTTCGCCCTTGGCGTTAATGTTGCCTTTGATGACGCAGGTCGGATCAGCGGGTTGCCGTTGGGCATCGTGAGCCGCGCTCTGCAGGCGCTGACCACGACGCCAGTCCCACGGCATGATGAAATCGCCCGACCAGATACCACGAAGCACAGTCTTGGCGGCATTTTCCTGGGCTACGTAGTCCCTGGAATATCGGCGGTAGGCCACCGCCCATCCCTGCTCGACCAGCCAGGCATTGACATCTTGGTCGCCGAGGAAACACTGCCCGATCATGCGCCCGTAGTGATCGGTGTCCCGGTGTAGGCACGACAGCGGTCGCCGCTCGACATGGTCCTGCAGGGCCAGCGATGCCTGCTGCCCGCAGCGCCAAGTCTCACCGGTCGGGCGGCGGCACTCCTGACGGCTTTCCGGCGCATCGATGCCGTGGAGGCGGATGCGCACACCATGGATTTCGATGGTGTCGGCGTCGATGACGGAAGTCACGCCGCTGACACGGCCACTCGTTTGATCCGCCGCTACAGCCGGGGCGCCGAGAATAGTGGTAGCGAGTAACGCAAGAAAGGCTCCGACGACGCGAACACGGTGGGCCGATCTTAAAAGCGGCAAAAGGGTCACGCGGGAGTCCACTCATCTATTTGCTAGTCAGTACGCAGGGCCATCCTTCGCACAATCAGTCCGTCGAATCACCATTGGGGTCAGTCAGCCTGTGGTCTGTCCTCTTCTTTCGGGTTATCCTGCCGTCCGATATTGCTACCTGAAGACGCGTTCACATCCGACCTTTTGGTCAGGGGATCGAGAAAAGCATGAACCACACGGTCACTCAGCCAGGGGACGGCCACGCCGGTGGCGCTGACAATGCCGCAGGGCCTTCCGCCATTGACGATGCGAAGGAGCCGATCCGGTTCGCCTTTTTCAGGGGAAATGAGGACTGGCTACTCCGCGAGCGTGCCGAAAGCCATAAAGCCGCCGTCGCGAAGGTGCGTGCGAGCATCGGCGAAGTCCTGAACGCGCCGAACATCTCCTTCCTCCTTGGGGCTGGCTGTTCGTCGTTCATGGTGCCTGAAAAAGATGCCGAAGGTGAGGATAAGTGGGTCGAGCTGGGCATCCCCACAATGGCTGCGCTCGCAGCGGCATACCTCCCGAATAGCGGTGCCGAGGCTCCCGCCGAGGCACTTTCGGAGGAAGAGGCACTCTATCTCCAAGACATCGGGATCGACGTCTCAGCAATAGAATACCGCACGAATCTCGAACGGCTCATGGACGTCTTGCATGCCCAAAGTTTCATCCTAACACGGACGGGCAAAGAAGATCCCCTGAAGACCGTGAACGGGATAATTTCCAAGATACAGCGGTACATCATACGACGTTGTTTGGAGGGACGTTTTGCCGAAGGGAACCGAACCGTCCTGGACGTCTACAGGGCGTTCTACAGGAAGCTGGTTTACCGTGACCGCAACCTTCCCCGCCCGTGGGTATTCACAACCAACTACGACCTCTTCTCCGAAAGGGCCTTAGACGGATTGGGCATATCGTTCTGCAACGGCTTCTCTGGCGTGATCGAACGCATGTTTAATCCTGCGAGCTTCAAATATGCGCTTGCCGAGCAACTCGATGTCTCAAGCCGGAAATGGACGGCCGTCGATAACCACGTCTACCTCTGCAAACTGCATGGCTCCATCAATTGGATTGAGGATGCGGGTTCGGGCATCCACGGCATCCGCGAGGTGCAGACCCCTTCGCCTGATTTGGCCGGCGGTGTCATGATCTTCCCCACACCGTTGAAACACCATGCGACCATAGCCTCGCCCTACACCGACCTGTTCCGGGAGTTCCAGGCCAGGATCGTGCGGGAACAGACGGTGCTCGTGACGCTTGGCTACAGTTTTGGTGATTCGCACATAGACGCGATCATTCACCAGGCCCTGACTGTGCCGACTTTCAGGCTCGTCGTTTTCGGAGACCCCAACCAGCCCGGCATCCGCAAACTCATCGAATTGAACGATCCTCGGATCTGGGTGATCGCTGGAGAGGGACCAGCAGGCCGACGTGTCCATTACTTCGAACATGTCGTCGATCGATTCCTGCCCGATCTCCCCGGAGAACGCATCGACGAGAGCGTCCGCCTCGTCGTCGATCTCATTCGAAAAGGGCTTGGGACGGCACCGTCGGGGGGTGAGCGATGATCGTCGATGACCGGCAAAGGGTAATCGGGAAGGTCGTCGCCGTGGCCGCAGATCGGTTCACCGTGGAATTGCTTGCCAGCACGGAAAGCTTCCGCGTGGTCGGCTACGACGACGTTCATTACGTGGCCCGCCTCGGCTCGTTCGTCATGATCCCCGTGCTCGCCGACCATGTGGTGGCTGAGGTCGTAGGGCTGTCCGAAAAGGAACCCGGCAGAAGAGAGCCGAAGGACGGACGCGAACTCGACAAAACGCTGTCGGCTAGATTCCTCGAAGTCGTTCCTGTCGGGACTTTGTCCGCCGAGGAGGGCTTCAGGTTCGGCGTATCCGTGTTTCCCACTCTCTATTCGGACGCCCTCTACGCGACCGATGACGATCTAGACCGCATCTTCGACGTCGATGGTGCTGAAGAGAAGATTCCCGATGAAGACCTTGCGAGGGAATGCGGGCAGCCGCTCCCGATGCCCCGCCCCACAAGAATGCGTGCCATCGACATCGGACGCTCGGTGGTGTTCTCCGGATATGATGTCAAGGTCCGCGTTGATTCCTTTTTTGGCGGTCACGTGGCCGTGCTTGGCAACACTGGTAGTGGAAAGTCCTGTACGGTTGCGTCGATAGTCCAGTCCGTTTTCGCAAAGGGTTCAGAATATCCCGCCCGTGGGGCCACATTCGTCGTGCTCGACGTGAACGGCGAATACAGGACAGCCTTCTCGGAGCTTCCTGCCTCGATAGCTCGCCTTTACCTGAAGGTCGGCGGCGAGGCAACCGAAGCTCCGCCAGCCCTCGACGATAAGGAAGCGACTGCGAGGTTCAGGCTCCCGCACTGGTTCATGACCGTCGATGAGTGGGAACTGCTCCTGAGGGCGAGCGAGAAGACGCAGCGTCCGGTCCTGAGAACCGCGTTGGGTCTGGCCACCTTGTTTTCCGGTAACAGTCCCGAAGTCCTTAACGGAATCCGAAACCACATCCTGGCGTCCTGCCTGCTTCACATTCTTCAGAGCGATGCGAGCACACCGTCGAAGAAGGACCGTATCACGGGCATCCTTTCGACGTTCAGTACCGACGAGCTTTCGCTAAATGCTGTGAGGAACATAATCGATCTAAGCTTTGGCGAAATGAAAAAATTAGAAGGGCTTGCAAACCTGCTTAATGGCCTTCTGATAGACAACGTCGTTCTTCCAGACTACAAGCAGGCGGAATTCAGATTCGACGATCTCGGGAAGGCCCTTGACCTCGCTCTCCTTTACGAGGAGGCCCATGGCAACCGCCAGATCCGCGACTACTGCTCGCAAATGCTGACCCGATTCAAATGGGTCCGAGAGCGTGAAGAGTTCGCTTTCCTCCGCGGCGACCCCAGTTCCTATCCTCCCGAAGACCGTCGTATGGACAAGTTCGTCGAGAAATTTCTAGGCCTCCAACGTATCGGCGACGTGTTGGTGAAGGCTGTTCAAGTCATCGTCGTCGACATGAACGATGCCGAGGACGAGGTCGTGGCCGTGGTGTCCGCTGTAATGTCGCGGCTCGTCTTCGACATGCTTCGAAAGGCTGATCCTCGTAACCGGCTTCCGGTCAACCTGTTGCTTGAGGAAGCGCATCGATACGTAGCCGAGCGGCCCTCTGGCCATGTCATCGACGCCGCTCGGGTATTCGAGCGAATCGCGAAGGAAGGCCGAAAATATGGGCTGTTCCTCACCGTGGCATCCCAGCGACCGAGCGAGCTTTCGAAAACGGTCCTGTCACAGTGTTCGAACTACGTCATTCACCGAATTCAGAATCCTGACGACCTCAGCCACATCCGGCAGATGACACCATTCATCTCGGACACCGTCCTGAAGCGACTCCCATCCCTTCCCAAGCAGCACGCCCTCATTTTCGGCAATTCCGTCAACATGCCCACGACCTTCAAAGTCCGCGATGCCGTGCCACGGCCCAAGAGCGACGATGCTGAGATCTGCAAACTTTGGTTCCACCACGAAGGGAAGCCAGTCCAGATCAGGATCGCGACTGATGATGGATATGCGGAACCACCCGAACACACTCCCGACGAAGTTTGATGTGAAATGCAGATCGATTCAGACCCCGAAAAAATGGCCGCCGCCCTGGAGGCGACTGGTGACTACCGCATCCTGCGAAGGCTGAAGCCCCGTCGGACGATCAATGGTTCGGACGGGTCGAAGACGAGGACCGGCCTTTTCCTCGACCTTGAGACCACCGGCCTCGACCCCGCCAAGGATGAAATCATCGAGTTCGGGATGGTTCCGTTCACATACGGGCTGGACGGACGCATCTTCGAGATCGGCGAGGCGTTCGGCTGGCTCCGCCAGCCTTCGACCCCAATCCCGCAGGAAATTACGGCCATCACCGGCATCACGGACGAGATGGTCGCCGGCAAGACGGTCGATCCCGCCGAAGTGGCCGCCGTCGCCGCCCCCGTCGATCTCATGGTGGCCCATAACGCCGCGTTCGACCGCCGCTTCGCAGAGCGGTTTTGCGACGTCTTCACCACGAAGCCATGGGCGTGCTCGATGTCTCAGGTGCCGTGGGCCGAGGAAGGCTTCGAGGGGGCGAAACTCGGTTACCTTCTCGCAGGGTGCGGCCTGTTCCACGATGCTCACCGAGCCATCGATGACTGCATCGCAGGCATCGAGATCCTCGCTCGCCCTCTTCCAAAATCCGGGGTCACGGCACTGGCTCGGCTCCTTGAGGAGGCGAGAAAGGCGACCTGCCGCATTTGGGCCGAGAATTCGCCGTTCGACGTGAAGGATATCCTGAAGGCCCGCGGCTACAGGTGGAACGCCGAAAGTAACGGCAGGCCCAAGGCTTGGCATGTGGACGTCCCCGAGGAAGGCCTCGCCGAAGAGATCGCCTTCCTCAAGGGCGAGATCTACCGCCGCGAAGTGGAGCCGTTCATACAGCGGGTGGGCGCCTATGACCGCTTTTCGGACAGGTGCTGACGAAATGGAAGGGTCGGGCAAGGCAGCCCTCAGGAGACGCTTACTCTTCATCTGGCAAGACCCGACCAACCAAATGCATCTGGGATTTGCGGGCATGATCACTCACGGAAACACAGCTGGAAAATTCCGGATCTATGACGCCGAAGTGATCAAGAAAGTCCTAAAACATACCTTTGTCGATGCTGATCCAGTTAGTCAATAATATTAAATGTAATCAGCACAACATATTTAATAAGGAATACATAGGTATAGCGGCTGCCTTGCGAATAAATTGGGGTTCTATTATTATACAAGCATGTCGTAGATCCTGTACGCAGACAGGGCTTGGTGCAGGTGAGCACGGAGATCGACTCCTACCATCTCCATGGATATCTGGATCAGGTTCCGCAGCCGCAGCTTCTTTTCTTCGTCGTTGGACGCTCTCTCGGACGCTATGCCTTGATAGATTTGCTCAATTCCCTGGCAAACACGTTCATCGCGTTGATCCAGAACATGAAACATCGGGACCAACGTCCAGCGGTCATTTTTCTGTTGCTCTCCACCCCAGGCGAATAGCCGCCCAATGCATTCGCCGACCACTTCGTCATTTGTAGCGATGACGACGCGGGAGGAGTAGCCGCCGTACTTTTCGATGCTTAGCGTCGGCGCTAGGATGAAAGGCAGTATGTCGCAGGCCCGGTTCCGCAGCCACCTTGTGAAGTCGCCCTTTTCCTTTTTCCGCAGTGCCATAAACTTGTCGGCATATTCGGCTATTAACGATTCTTGTCGAGCAAACCTTAACTGGCGCTGCATTCGCGACAGCAGGAAAAGTGAGCCGAACATGTAAATGGTCTGAATACGCGGGATGTCCTGGCGGAACAGTTCGACCCAAGTATTCAATAGGTCTCCACCCTTTTCCGGCTTCTCGGCGTAGAGATGCTTGAGGACTGTCAGGTAGCAAAAAAGGATGCCGACCTGTTGCATGGTATCCGCCTCTTTGCCGGCCACTGTCCGCAGCAGATTGAGCATATGCCCGGCCTCAAATATCCTGAATTTGGCAACTGCCTTCTCGAAAGCCTCCAGATGGGTTTTCGCGTTATCCCAGTCGTTCGACAGGTATTGCTCGGTCGCGGCGACCGCTGGATTCAGGGAGATGTCGGCTTGCGGGTGCTGGCCAAAATACCAGCTGATTTTTTGTATAACCGCGTCGGGATTTCTGGTCGTGATGCCGAGCAAGTTGTTGTCCAGGAGGACCTGTGTCTTTGCCACATCCATGGAATAGTCGGGGACCTTGCACTCGATGAAATAAACTCCTAAATCCACATCACGGAAGGTCGCAGGAAAAGCCTCAACATTTAATAGTATATGGCGCTGGCCGGTATCCATTATGAAAAATGCCCCCGAAACAGGTAGAATTCTATTGGACTGCAGTGAGCGCTTTGACAGAGGGTATGTTTTCCAATTCTTGCGCTGTAATCTCAATCTTCTCATTTGGGGCTTGGACCCTTGACGAGAGATTGCCGGCTAATCCGACGATAGTGTCCGCATGCAGTTCGACTAACGCGACGGCCTGATTCCATAGTTCCTGGCTCAGATTATCCAACTGACATTGCACAAGCACCTCATCTCCAACATCGCAATCGCTATGCTCCATATCTCTTAACAAATGAATTAGTTCTCTTGCTTTAGCGTGATCGGTCTCTGCACCGTTACCTGGGTTGTTGATTATTTTTATCGCTTTTTCACTGTCCACTTTTTTTTCCGTACAATTGCACGGCAATGTCTCGGCGGCAGCACCCGCGTAGAGAATCTGCACTCGGTTCCGCAGATAATACCGAACGTCATCCAGGGTGGATAAGGACTGTGGGAGGGTCACCGTGGCAGCACCGTGGTGGCCATCGGGCCATTGAACAGTGACGGAAACTTCCCCAGTGCGGAACCCGAGGACACGGGCCGCGACATAGTGGCCCATTTCGTGCTGAGCGACTGGACGGGCGTTTTGACGGAGATGTTGTAGCATATGAGCGTTCATTTCCTACCCCGCTGCCAAATCCGGTATGAAACCGACTCTGTCTCCTGGGCCAGCCTCATCCCCGGCAAACCACTCGTAATGAACAGCCCTAATGTATTTGTTCCAGTTCTCAATGACAAATTCCCGGAGATTCTCCGGTTGGTCTAATAGGTCTTGAAAGGGGGACGTCACACCCTTGTGGGTGACAAAATGGTATTCCTGCGGAAAGCTGTAGTCGCCGCGGTGGCTGTAAAAGAGAACCTTGCCGATCTCCGCGGCCGCAGGTCCCGCACCCAATGCGGTGCCATAGTGTTTACACTGATAAAGTCTCCACCTGCGATTGGGCGCTGTGTTGGGGTCGAGCCAGGCGATGACATCACGCCCCTTATCTCCTGCCCCTCCACGCTGCTGAACCTCAACGATGTCTTCCACTTTGACCGCGAGATAGCCCGAGGCCCATTCGAGGGTGAAGCGTTCAAAATCCGCTGCGCTGAAGTTCGCCAGACGATCAAGCGGAGCAACCGGAAGTCCCAGGCCTAGACCTAAAAGGCGAGCGTTAGCACCCGGCCACGGCGTGGGCGCCTTTAGGCCGTCAGTCTTGCCTCCGGTTTTATCTTTCTGGATTTTCGTCACGGAGCCCCCCCCTTATTCTCTACAGAATGCTGCCCCGAACAATGTTTCTTAATTCGCATTATTCACAAGGGATGGCGGGTGTAACGTCAGATCCTGATATTTCCTATATTTCGGTTGTCGAGACCAGAAACAGGAGCCGCCCACCCTCCATGGGCGAATCTACTCTGTCCCTGGAGGGCTTGTCACCCATCAAGAACAAGGCCCTGGTCGCTCGCTTTGATGACGGAGATCTATCTTCGGACAGCAGCCTCCTGGTCCTGCGTCAAGTGGAACGCCGCCTTGGTCGGGTTACGACATAGAACGGGCAGAAAACCACGTTAACCGGACAAATCAGGAACATCAGGCGGGGAGAGGCAACCCGCATTTCCTGCGGGTTAAAGGGATGGAGACTAATGGAATTCTTGAAACGGACAATTCATGTGACTTAATCATCCTGCGGGGGCAAGGGAGGGTACCGCGAGCCTGATGTTGGAAATCTCCGATTTCCTGACCAGAACTTTGACCGTGGGGACGCTTCTCTTCATGGCGACGTGGAACCGATGCCAACCTCCGGCGAGCATCACCCCGTCCTTGAACAAGACCAGGACCGGCGGAGTAATGGCGATTTCTTTCACCCATGCGGCGATCACCTTCGCCGTCTTGTTTTGGAAATCCCCTTCCCAAGGCTCCTTGGTACGCCGCTTGGACTCAGGCAGCGCTGCGACGATCTCGTAAGGACAGGCCTTCATGACGATAACATCGGGATATTCAGCGGCAAAGGCGTCCCTGCTCTTCCCGTCGAGTGAGCGGTGATGGGAAGCCTTGTCGATGTTCCACCGCACTTCAAATGGCGGCCAGTCTTGAAGCGCCACGCCAATCCATTGATAGGAATCATTCCTTACCTGGCGGTCCACCAAAATGTCGTCCTCGGTACGATGGCCTTTTTGGACCTGTTTGATTTCTGACGGGATCATTCCCATCGTCAGCAGGCGTTGCAATTCCTTATCGTCCACCTTTCATCCCCCGGAACATTAAATTTGTGATGATGCCATCGCTTCGAGGATGCAACCAGCTCTGCTGGCCTTGAAGAGTTGACGCTCCAGTCGCGTGTCCTCAGACCGAGGCCGCTCCATCTCCGCCACGGCGGCAGCCTTTACAACGGCTGGCGAGACCCCGGCTGGACAGGCTCCTTCTGCCACAATGACCCTGCACACGATGCCTTTGCCATTTGACTAGCGGCGACGAATATAGGCCCCCCCGTTGCAGGATCGCACCCGTCTTTCCCTGCTTGGCTTTTCCAGATCAGGGAGGTTCACAAGGTGGTACGCGATCGCAGTTGTGGAAGGCGCGGCAAACTTGAAGGCCTCCGATGCAGCGAGGATGTGGCTCATCGATCCAGAACTTCCTAGATCTTCTGTTAGTTGTGTTGGATGATACACCAGCCTGGATTCGGGTGCTTGGGTCGAGACTCACAGCCGCTAGCCGTGGGGCAGGGTGGCACCCTTGGCAGAGAACAGGAGGGGCAGATGGACGTCAAGATCGCGTGGGCCATGCACCAAGGCAGCCTTGTATCAGTTGACGCCGTTCCCACGGGTCTTGCCGCTGAATGCACCTGCCCCGAATGTGGCAGGGTTCTGGAGGCCCACAAGGGACCTAAAAAGACCCATCACTTTGCCCACTATGACGGTGCGGCACAGTGCTCGCTGTCTAACCTCGGCGGCAGTTGGTCGGAAGCGGTGCAAGCGACCCACCATCGGTTGGCCGTGCGTGTCATCCGCTCCGCTCTGGAACACCTGGATCGCATAGACCTTCCGTCCGCCAGGGCAGCAAAAATTGTCGAGCGTGCTTTGGGCGAGAAGCTTGCCGATGGGCTCATCGTTGACCGCCTGGTGGTCCGACCTGACAAAGGGACGGACATCTCGTTCGTCGTCGAAATTACGGCCGCCGGACTGCTTGGCAGCGAACGCATGGACCGCCTTCGGGTGGCGGGTATGGACGTTCTGGTGATCGATGTCCGTCCGGAATCCGTGATCGGTTATGGGCTGGTTTGGCTCAAAGACCTAATTCGCGACGGTGCCAGCCGCTACTGGCGGATCACGTCGGCTGCCACAGGGAACGCTTCGACGGCTGCCACGGAGCAAGTCTGGCTTGCCGGTAACGCCGATGGTCGCCCCCCCGCGATCCTGCTGTCGCCTGACCAACTTTTTTCCACGAACTATCCGATGTGTGCCCTGAAGGCAGGAAAGCCGCTGCCGTATGACATCACGGCGCTGCGCGAAACCGGACTGCCGCTGTTCTGCCCGGTCAGGCCGAAGGAGAAGGTTGATGGCGGCGTACTCGACATCCCGGCTAACTGGGCGACCCAACGCGTTTTGCAATGGGGAAATCCAGACGTCGAGGTCGGGCCGCCGGTCGCCTACCATCTGCGTTTCGACGGCCCGGTCGCCCTGCATGACGCGGATGTGGCACAGAAGCTGACGGCGCGGAGGAAGCGGGCGAGCGTGTAGGATATTCGGCACAGAGTGGGGTGACGCATGTAGAAATAAGCCCCGGCTGACGGTGGAGCAGAAGGCGGAACTGGCCGAGATCGTCCGCAAGGGCCCTGATCTGGCCGTCCATGGGGTGGTCCGCTGGCGTCGGGTCGATTTGCAGGCCGTCATCCGGGAGCGCTTTGCCGTGGAACTGGCCGAACGCACCGTAGGCACCATTCTGCGGCAACTCGGCTTCAGCCGCTTGTCGTCGCGTTCCTATCATCCGAAGAAGGATGAAGACGCCCAAGAGGCTTTTAAAAAAAATTCCCCGCCCTTCACCGCATCCGATCAATCGCAGCTAGAAAATGGGCAGAGGTCAATGTTTAATGCCGCTGGTATGAGACAAAAAATAAGCTGGAAATTTATCGGCTACAAAAGTAACGAACTCTCGCATTGAATATGGGTTATCCCACTACTGTTATTTCCAGCCGGTTCTGCCTTGTTACTGTGCAGATGCCATTCAGGCCTGTGAGAAGGAGGGGCAGCTTGCCAATACGGTTAGGTTCGCAGCAACGCACAGCCAGAGTGAACTGAAGTTGTTTTCCTAAGACTTCGACATTTTGGCATAAACTCAGACCAGGGCAACTGAAACAGAGAAACCTATTATCTCGGTTCGATGCTGATTTGAACTTTTTCGCGCGGGCGTCCTTATGAGACATGAATTTTTTATTCCCGTTAAAGGCCAGGAACTTACTATTCTGGATGTGTGGAAACTGCTGTTGATCAGCTTCGACCACATCGAGAAGAGAGACCCGACAACACGCGTTATGAGACTTAAAATCTTTCTCAACGACCGCAAAAGGCAATTGATGCTTATGCATTGGAGCCCAGGTCAACAACTGATTGAGGTCTGCGCCACTGGCCTCGGTCTCGGTGTCGCAGGAGATTGGGTTCGGACGAGACGACAATAGGCCATCCATTTTGGACGACTCAATCCCGGACGAGGCGGCTTCTCGGGATTGGTACGGCGTTATTAACTTTGTTCTGTGCGTCAACAATGAATGTCGGCAACACCTTCATTGCCCTGAGATGCCAGATCTTTCAGGTGACACCGATAGGCCAACTTCACGGAAAGCTCCTCCATTGATGCTTTCAAAGAACGAAGCAACCCATAGCTCGCGATCAGAATTCCATTCGAGCAAATTATAGGAGACAGGCGACCCCTCTGCTCCAAGTGAACTGCCGCATCCAATTGCTGTCAATTCCATCGTCCGGCCATCGTGTGTTATGGGTTTCGAGATGTAACGTCTCTTGTGTTTGTGTCCGTGCAGGATGGTCGGGAAGCCCCAATCAAGGCACCATCGATGCAAATCATCTGCGTCCTTCAATTCCAGTAGCGTCTCCTCACGCAGGCCAAGCCAGGAAAGCACCCTTTGCAGGAAAGTATCAGGGGGAAGGTCGAACGAGAAGGGGTGGTGATGAACGAGAACGACTGGCAGAAAGCGCTTTACGTCTGAGCGCGCTGCTGTAAGCGACCTGAAATCCGACGCCACGCGCTTGAATTGGGAAGACGTTATACACCCGCGAGCGAATGACCCTTTGACTGATGAGTTCAGCATAATGAACACCATTTCGGTGTCTTCATCCAATTCGACGCCGCTAGATTTTAAATTCACTACCTGTCGATATTTTTCTCCAAGTATCCCCCTCCATCTTTGATCATGATTTCCGGTAATTGATATTGGTTCTTTCCCGCCCGACAGGCGAGTTAGTGCACCTTTGAATGCTATAAATCTTTGAAAATAATCCGGCTTTGGTGAGTCCAGGAGATCCCCTGTGATAACAACCCGCTGAACAGACCTTACTACCTCACTTAATTCCGCGTCTAGCAGTGGCTGATTTTCTGTAGCATGCGTCGTGCCGAAATGAAGATCGCTTAGGTGAAGAAGCCTTCGTGTCTTTGTTTTGTATCTTTCAGACCACGATTTGATTAAGGGGTCAAATGTTCCAACCCAACCAAATTCCGGAAACCAGGAACGTCGGCGAGAGTGATCGATCCTCTCTTCGGACGCTTGACGCAACTCAGGCCCCAATCCTTCGAGCGCCCCCATTGGCACGAAAGCACTCGTCCCGTTAGGCGTCCAAAACGCCATTCCAGGCCAATCAGAAGCTGCATGTAGAGCCACAGAGAATGCTGGAATTGGGTCCAAGACTTCGAAATTTGAGTTTTTTTCACGGTAGTCTGGAATGAGAACTAGTAATTGGCCATAGAGTGGCTCACGTGCGATCTCCTCTGCTACTCGCCTAATTTGGGCTGATTTACCGATGGCAAGCGCAAACAGAGAATACTTCGATAGCTCTGTTCGAAGTTCCTCCAACAAACGCTCAACGGCACCCCCGGAGATGATTGCGTTTTTTTCCAGGCGTTGTCCCTCTTCCAGTTCTTTCAGTGCTCTCCCTGCAATATCCGACACATACTCGGGCCAGGGTTCGAAACCAGGTTCTGGAATAAGAAATTCTGTTGCTTGATACCGAAGGGCGAGCAGAAAATCGCGTAAGTCATGGTGCTGACTTCTAGGAGCGCCGTACGATCTTGAGGTAACGTAGGCCATCAAGTTTGCATGACGGAGTTCGAATCGAGCACCCATCCGTGGCCCCCCTTTGCACTGACGTAGACCGAGAAAATAACCCTATTTTCTGCAGATGATCGCAGATTTTAGGGAGGCGAGGAAGCCCCCTCCATGGGATGCGGTCAAGAATTACAATCAACGTCGGCGGCTAAAACCGATAGCCTCCCTTCCTATTCGACCCAGCGCGGTTGTACTGGAACGGTTGTGCGAGTTGCCATTTCATTCCGTTGCGACTCATACCCCTAGGTCCACGCCGATTCCCGAAAACGTACCTTGCCGGAACGCCAACCCAAGGTCGATCAATCGTTCCTGCAACCGAAGGTTATGGTGCAAATACCTGTTCTGATCGCCCGATCACTGCGTTCGACAGCTTGTTCTAACGCAGGTAGGAAGAAGCAGCACTTAGAATAGCCACGCAAGCCGACCGCCCATAAAGGAGGGGCCCCATGTCTCATCTTAAGTTCGAAACCCAGTTCGCCAATAATGCGATCATCATCGTCGATGGCCTAAAATCGACCGATTTGCAGACAGCGCGGCGGCTGCATGAAGACCTACTGGACTTCCAAATGGCCTCTGAAGGTCAGGAAACGCTTGTTCACCTTGAGAAAGTGAGCAATAGGCAGGAACTGATTGCGTTTCTGGCTTGCCTGGTCCCGGCCTGTGAAACTGGCTTACGGCCGATCATTCATCTTGAGTGCCATGGCGACAAAGTGATGGGATTGGGGGTTGGCGACGACCAAGAGCGGGTGTCATGGGCTGAGTTATTCGATCTCCTGTCGAGGATCAATATCATCACCAAGAACAATACCGGCGTGGTCATGGCGACCTGCCAAGGTTTCTATGCGCTAATGCCGCTCACCATCAATCAGCCGTGTCCGTTTTGCTTCTTGATAGGGTCGCAGGAGATCGTGCCGGCTGGGGTCTTTGGCAGCCAGATGATAGAGTTCTATAAAATCCTGTATCGAACTGGGCAGTTGGAGCTCGCGATGGCCCAGCTCGACGAACAGTTTAAGCAATTTCTCGCGGAGAAATTTTTCGCCGTTATGTGGGGCCGCCTTTTGAAGAAACACGGCGTCGGCAAGGGATTAAGGACGCGACAAGACCGTCTTGTTGCGACGGTGCTCGATGAGGTCCGCAGATCAGGGAAAACCCCGAATGTCAAAGCCGTTCGAAGCTTCGCAAAGAAAGTGGCTCCGCCGCGCAGAGAGACGTTCGATGCTTATGCAAACAAGTTCTTGCATGGAAAATCAAGCTTGAATTTCAACGACATTCTCCAATGGGCAAAGACAGGCAACAATAAAAAATAGTTCGACCCTCTATATAACCGAAATCAACTGCCATTTGCATTCTGACTTGACCAACGGCGACGATTTTTAAGTCGGCCACCCGGGGAATCGCCGTGATCCGTCGAACGCGCTCACCAGATACGACGACACGATAGGAAACATTGAGGTCGTGAACGCGGGGGCAGTCCATCCGAGCCACTACTTTACGGGCTGTTTTTTGCCTGCTGTGCGTCCAAGTCAAAGAAGGCCCTCCCCTGGATGATCGAGGAACCGTTCCAGGTCGCGAAAGTATCGCATGGTGGTGGCGACGTCGGTGTGCCTTAGGTGATCTCGCACCTTGGGAATGGGTGCTCCTTTCAGCAACGCGGACGTGGCGAAGCCTGCCCTGAGGCTATGGGCGGTAATCCTGCCTTCGAGACCGACCGCGTCCGCCCGTTTCCTCACGATGCGACCGATGCTCTCCGGCGTCAGCCCCTCGCTGTCGGGCAGGATACGGTCTGCCGTCGTGATCTCACGGAAGACCCTTCCCTCCAGCATGTTCTCCTTCCTCAAGATTTGGAGCCACTCCCGTAGGGCACGGACGGGGCACAGACCTGGATCCCTCGCCATAGGGACGGCGACAGCCTGGCCTTCGCCCTCCTGGTCGCCCTTTGACAGTGGGATGCGGATCAGGAGACCCTTGTCGGTGGGGATGACGTGCTCGACCCGCATGGCGGCGATCTCCCCCCTCCGCATGGCCGAGGCAAAACCGAGGAGTACGATGGCCGCGTCCCTGATTCCCATCGTCGAGCCCCGACCGATGCCGCCAGCCACCGTTCGCAAGAGGTCGGCGGTCACGGGGTCGGCCTGCTCGGGGGTCTGCCCCATTCTCGCGGACTCCCTGCGAATTCCCTTGAGGACGAGTTTTACTTCAGCCGTGTCGGTCGGACTATCGTAGGGCTTTCCATCAGGGTTCCGCGTGCTGACGTGCATCGCCCGCACGGCGGCCCCCCTGACGTGGAGGGTTCTTGGCGACATTCCCATATCGGCCAACAGGGCGAGCCAGAGAGAGAGCGTTGTCCCGCTGGCAGGCAGGCTTTGCAGGCCCTGCTCGGTGCAGAAGTCGTCGAACGCTTTCCATGCGGATGCGTAGACACGCCGCGTGCCCTCGGAGAAGGCCAACGAGGCGTATCGTTTGGCAGACTCCGCCGCCCCGAGGAGCAGTGGGTCAATTTCACTCCGTCTGGCGAAGACCGTGACCTCGCCCCTTGTGGCCACCTTTTCCTCATCCATGGAATTCGGCCCCAGGCAGCGCAGAGCAGTGCGGAGTTGGGGCGTTCCTGCTAGTTGAGGCTAGGCTCAGGCGCATGAGGCAGTCTCCGTCGGTTCGTAGACGATTGTACACCTGGGTTGCCGAGTTTGAAAAGGTATGTTTTCAGACTCGGCGAAATTGGGGCAGATGAAAATCCATAAGTCCGACTGTACCTGGTCGAACCTTCGCAGCTCCACGACGGCCAGCGAGGGCGTTCTGCTGTACCGTCGGCCGGTCAGGGCGATCCACCATCGTTGAAACGGCTTGCCTCCGGAGAAACTATTGGAGACGTATTGAACACTGTCTCCAAAGCACGTAACTTGGAGACAGCATGAGAATTGTCTCCAAGGATAGATGCGATGGCTCAGAACCTCCCCCTACCAATCCAGACGATGTACGCGGAACTGGTCGAGCGCTGCTCGATGGACCGCCTCATTGCGGACTTCCCGGTTTCCGGCAGCTTTTTTACAAAGACAGCCAACGGCCGGAACTATTGGTATTTTCGGTCTGGTACGGACGAGCATGGCAAGCGCAGAGATCGTTATGTGGGGCCTGACACTCCAGAGCTTCAACAACAGATCCTCAAACACCGCCAAGCCAAGGCAAGTTTCCGTGAGCGGCGCATGATGCTGACGTCGCTCCAGCGGACCGGACTGCGCGGCCCCGACGCACGAACGGGACGTATCCTGGAGGCGCTTGCTGACGCTGGGGTATTCCGCTTGCGTGCAGTCGTGGTTGGCACAGCCGCCTATCAAACCTATTCCGGCCTACTCGGCGTCCTACTCGCCAATCGCAACGCTATGACCGATGATCTTGATCTCGCACAATTCCCGAGCATCTCAATCGCCGTTGGCGACCAGGTTCATCTTCCTTTCGGCGATATTCTCAAGGAAGTCGATCCGCGGTTCGAAGCTGTCCCGCATCCTATAGACGGACGCCACGCCACCCATTACGCCATCGGCAACGAATTCCGCGTCGATATTCTGGCGCCTAATCGTGGACCGGATGACGAAACCCCGGTAGCGCTTCCTGCCCTTCAGGTCGAGGCTCAGCCGCTTCGCTTCCTTGATTTCCTAATCTACCAGGAGGTTAAAGCTGTTGTACTTTATGGCGGCGGAATCGCCATCAATGTTCCGGCACCGGAGCGGTACGCCTTGCACAAGCTCATCGTCAGCCGCATGCGGATTAAGACAGAGCAAAGCCAAGCGAAGGCGCTGAAAGACCTGCGGCAGGCGGGCGAGTTGCTTGGCGTCCTGGTTGAGCAGCGCCCTTACGAACTTCAAGATCTCTGGACCGAAATGCGCGAACGAGGACCAAAATGGCGCCGCATGGCCGAAGAGGCTGTGGGGTTACTGGATTGGGCAACTGGAACCCCAGAGATTCGTGAGCGCTTCCTCTCAACCGTTGGCGCGCATGATGAAGCGCCGTCACCGGCGAACAAGAAGGACACTGCGCTGGATGATCCGTCAGACGCTGGTGGTATGGAACCATAGGGCGAAGAAGGGCCGCCCGCCGCTCCTGTCCCACACCGTCGTGCGGGTCATGAAGCGGACCGTCCACAAGGGGGAAACCCTCGGAGGGACGCACGCCAGCCCGCACCTGCGGCGAGGGCACCTGCGGCATCTCCCCTTCGGGAAGGTCGTCCCCGTCGCCCCGTGCGTGATCGGCGGAGCCAGAGACATCCAGTCCCCGCTTTACCGCCTCGGCTAGCCATCACGGTAAAGGGTGCGGATCCATGTCCGCACCCAGAGAAATCTTCCTGCACATCGCCCTTACAGTTGGCGGCTGACGTACTTGGCGTAGGCTTCGGCGGCCCCCCTGTAGGCGATGGGCTGCTCGGAGAAGGGGGCGTAGACCTGCTGGGACTTGCCCTCCCACATGACGGGCTCTCCTTCCTCGACGTCCCTGTCGTAGCCCGAGACGATCGAGGCCGAAACAGCCCTCGCATATGACAGGATGGCGTTCGGGTGCATGACCCCGAGGCGGCCGGCGGCGTGGTCCCTCAGCACGACCTCGATGGCAGGCGAGGTGAAGTGTCCGGCATCGATGCGGGCGACGCCGTCTGCGTCGTAGTGTCCCCAGTAGGCTCCAACGGCCCTGCGGCTCGACCAGCGGCGGATTTCGCCGACGGGATCGGCGATGCCCTTCGACTGGAACACCATCACCGCCATGTAGACGTCGGCCACCATCTCGGTATCGATCACCCAAGCCTGCGTGCGCTTGGCGTCGGTGGCGAAATCATGGCAGTGCGCAAGCTCGTGCCAGGTCAACATGAAGTCGAGGACCGCCGGCGTCGGCAGGCCGCCGACCATGGTCCTGATATTCCCCTCGGGATACATGCGGTCGATGGCTGCCTTGGCGCTGCCCGTGTCCACGTTGCAGTAGCCTTTCGCCTTTCCCTTCTTCAGGGCAGCGTAACCCGTCCCGTTGCCCATGACGTAGGTGGCCCGAGCACTGAATTTGTCGCCCATCTGGCCGCCCAAGAGCACCTCGGCGCCCGTGTGCCCGACCCGAACGTCGACACCCGTCGCCTTCTCGAACATCGCGACCGACTTCCCGACGACACGGTCATTGGACTCGGCCCTGACCTCATCGGAGGTCTTCGCCTGGGAAACGGAAATCGGCATGATCTCGCTGATGGGCGTCCCCGTGTGGGCAGAGTAGACAGCAATGGCCAGAGAACAAACGACGAAGGCTCCACCCACTGCGGCGATCCCTTTGATACCCTTGGTGATTGCGTCCCCGATGTCCATGATGCCCCTCCCCGTTTCGCAGGACCCCTCGATCCATGACATCACATTGACATACATTTATAAGAATGTCAAGCACATTTACATTTTATATTGAGAGATGGTTTGAGGAGTCAAGGGGTAGGTAGCAGTGGTCAGCGACCGCTGGCGGATAGGACGGCCTGCATCCACGGGGTGTCAAGGAAGACATCGGCTCTCGCGACATCCCCTGGGTCCTGGTCGGTGAAGCCCGCGTCGCCGGTGCTGTTATTCCACACGGGCGATGACACTCCTTGTCGGGAGGAGACCATGTATTCGAGACGATGTGGGCAGAGGCCGAAGGAATCGACGAGGCCCCGCGGCGAACGGACGCAGTAATGCAGCGGCAAGGGGCGACCCCCCGCACCATCGTAAAGAAATACGTTCCCCCATCCCGTGATGCTGTGGAGCCTACCCGCGAGGATTCCGCACTCGCCGTAGGCGAAGGTCCTCGCTTGCTGGCACACGTCGGCCACTGCTTCAGATGGGACGTACCTGCCCACGACCGTTTCGAGGCTCTTGTCGGTTGCGGCGAAGGGGGTGGTCATGATCTCGACGACGTCACCGCTTTCGGCCTTCCAGCACCATCAGCTTGCGTTCCGGGACGGCGGGGGGCGAGCGGTGCAGGAGCAGGCCCTGCTCGGATGCCTCGACCTTCGCCTCAGGGTACACCGCCAACACGTCTTTCAGGGTCTTGACGAAGTTCTCGCGGAATGCCCTCAGCCGCGTATAGGTCGGCCCGAACTGATCACGGAGATCGGCCCACGGCACCAGCTTGGGCTTCTCCCCGATTACCCGCAGCCGGTACGCCAGCCAGATGTAGACATCGATGGCCAGCGACTGGTTGCTGATCTGCCGCACGGCGGGCTCCCAAATCGGCACAGGGTGTGCCTCCAGTGCCTTGTAGAATGTGTCCGAGAGGCGGACGGTGTCCTCCCAGAGTCTCGTCTGCAGCGTGTCATGTGCGGATGGGACATGGAAATTCATGCCCTTCTGCACGATGGAATCATTCTGGAAGCCATCCCAAGCGACACCCTCGGACTCACCGTTCCAGTTGAACGACAGCTTGCAGCGGGAGATGCGGGCAGCCTGCTCCCTGACATCCTTGTAGGCCGTGCCGCCGATAGGAAGACCCATCCTATCCAGCCACGAATGCATGCTGGACCCGATTTCGACTTCGGGCGACCCCGTCTTCAAAGCCTGCGTCTGCAGGTACAGCATGATGAGGCGTGCCCGCGAACCGAAAGGCACGCCGAGACGTTCGATCTTTTTCCCTTTTGAGACCGCACCAGGTTCGATGAGGAGCGAGAACGGGCCCTGAGACCGCATCCAGATATCGTCTTTCGACTTCAACTGGCGATGGGGGAAACTCACGACGCAGAATCCGGAATAGGTGATGCCGATGGAGTGGCGTTCATCGGACAGAAAGTCGTGGACGCGGTCGACGATGCCCTTTTCCTCGGCGGCAACGATCTCTCGGGCCTGATCGCGGCCAAGGGCCTTGACCATCCTGTGGATCTCGCCCACGCGCTCAAGCCCATCGTTGGCACGACGCATCGTCTCGCGCCGCTGCTCCCGCACTGTCACGCCCTTGCCGCTCATGGCGACTCCCATCCACGCATCGTGCCGTTCTCTGACGTCGGCATAAGCACAAAATCTGCGGCCAAAAGCATGGGCTTGCAACTTGCCTTTTACTGGCGGCGGGTGACATGCCGCCATCCCGCAGGCTTCCGCCGATTCCCGCAACGGCCTGCCCTTTACTGGCGGTCTGCCCCATGAACCCATGGCGGCGGCAAGGTTCTGCGAATCGCACGCTTGCGGTTGCCCTCTTCTGACGGTGCGGTTGCCCTCATCTGAGGGACTGCCTTTTTCTGGCGGTGTCCTGGCGATTTCGCCTCCTCCCCGCCGTTAAAAAGGGAGGTCGGACCCCTCTTGCCTTTTACTGGCCCTCCGACTTATCCCCTGCCTTTTTCTGGCGGGCAAAACTGCCCACAGCCTTCTTCTGGCGGTAGAACCACTTGTCCACTGCCTTCTTCTGGCGGACTCCTGCCTTCTACTGGCGAAACACGGGTTATCCACTGCCTTCTTGTGGCTGAACCAACTAATTCAGATTCAACTACCCTTCAATTAGCAATTGGGCGGCCCCAGCGTGCCGGAAACCGCCCCCTGTCCACAGCCCACAGCCCACAGCCCACAGCTTTTTTGCTCGGCAAGGGGCAGGTCACACCTTACGGTCTTCCGCCTTCTTGATGCGGTCGATGCCTTCCCTGATGCACCACTCAACAAAGTCGGATTTCGTCAGCCGGATGTGGCCCGGCAGCTTAATGAAACGCTTGGCGGCAGGCAGAATTTCCTCCAGTTCATCCAGGGTGTCTCGGTCCAATCGGATCGAAAAGCGGGGTGTCGTGCGGGCATCCTGCCGCTTGCCCTTTTCTGGCGCTTCCCCCTGCTCGGACATCGCCTCCGCGTTCGCGGTCGGTGCCCCGCCACCTTTGATGAAGGCCTCCGCGACTTTATCGTCGACGACTGCGGCAGGCTTCGGCTTCCGTTGGACGGCCATCACGCGACCTCCTTCCGATCAATGATGGCGATGCCGCAGATGCGATCGAACAGCACCTGGAACTCCTCCTCGGCCTTCGAATCGCCCTTGCGGTTCTCGCCCTTCCACTCGCAGACCGCCAGCCCCTTGCCGCCGGCAGAGCGAAACGCCTTCCGCACGCCCAAACGAACGTCATCCCAGAAGGTCACATGCTCCATTTCCGAGAGGATTTCTGCGGACTCGGAGTTATCGGCACCCTGATGGTCGGCACGGTTCAGGAAACTGAAGGCATGCAAGCCCTCATTGATGGCCGCACACTCGCCGACCAACTTGTCGACCTTCTCGCAGGTCCAAACGTCGAAACTGCCAGGCACGAACGGGACCAGGAGGAAATCCGAGATCGTCAACGCCGCACGCTGGCTCGTTGTGTCTCGGCCGCCCGTGTCAATCACGATGTCGTCGTAGCGGTCCAGCATCTTGCGGACTTCCGTGCGTACCGCAGTGTCGTGCAACGCCACCGTGGTGATCATTGGCTCCACGCCCGCCGCCTCTCGCATCATCGAGAAATCCATGCTCGTCTGCTGCTCGTCCGCATCCACGAGCAGCACCTGGCGTCCGAGCCGGGCAAGCATCACCGCAACGCCAGTCGCCACGGAGGTCTTGCCCGACCCGCCCTTGATTCCACCTACCGTGAGGATCATGTCCCGCTCCCTCGTGGTTCCCAACGGGAGCCTCGCAGGCTCCCCATATGTGCGATGGTGGCAGTATACCACCGCAAGAGAGGTTCCCGGAAGCCCCCCATTTTGTCCCCAGCGGGAGCGGGGCGGGAGTTGGAACCCTGCATGTTGGGTGTCATGTGGGAGCGGACGCCCTGCGTGACGGGAGTCATGTGGGAGTGTAAGCGCTGAATGCCGGGTGTCATGTGGGAGCCATACTAGCTTTTGACAACCTACCTTTGGCGCGCGAGTATAGATTCAACACATGATAATAAACTGTTGCCATGCGGGGACAGGAGGAATGATGGACGCGGAGATGAACAGGAGGCTGTCGGAGGTAGAGTCGGCATGGTTAGCGGCAGGCCGCCCCGACAACAAATCGCTGGAGCATAGGCTGCTCCAGCATGCCTTTGCGTTCTCCGCAAACATCAACGGGTGGGATGGAAAGATCGAGGACGGCAAGGCTGACCGGAGCACGATCACCGACGCGAACATGCGACAGGGAGGTGTCGAGCAGAACGTCGGCGAACCGGTAAATTTTTCCGAATGGGGCATTGAAGTCCAGATCGCTGAGCAAACCACGGCGGCCACCCTTGCCCGCACGCTGAACATCTACAGGAATTGGCAGAAGGGCGACGGCATGGAGTTCGCCGGGATCGCCCCCTTCACTATGTCGGAGGCGGCCTCTGCCCTCGGGTGCTCGAAGCATGAAGCGAAGAAGCGGCTTGCCAGGGTATGCGACCTGGTGGGATGGGACTTTTCAGAAGCAGGTAGAACCCCCACGCCAGTAAAGCGCAGCCGAACCGAGATGCTGGCCCGCTTCCGCGTCTTGTGGGTCGTTCCAGATCGCGGAGCCGACGGCGACTCCCGCCCCGTCGGATTGATGGATAACGCCATCGCCTGCTGCCCGACCGTCGCCCTGAGCGACATGGATCCCTCCCTCCCCCAGTGGCGTGACGTCCGGGATGCCTCGAAGGCATGGGCGGAGCGGACGGGCAGTCATGAGCAGGACTTCCCCGACAGGCGGGACTACAGGAATCGTGCCGTCGAACTGGCACAATCGCTGGCAGTCGCCGCCATGCGGCGAGAGATACTGCCCGCAGACGAGGTTCTGAACATCGATTACGACGTCTGCCCTCTACTGGCGGTGTCCCCCGGAGTCTCCATCGGGAGCGTGCCCGCGCTCGGAGACCACTTGGTGCCTGGCGGTGCATGGCTCCTTCCAAGGGACGGCTCCGAAGGCAGGCTGGTGACCCTCGCAGACATCGACATGGCATTTGCGGACGGTGGGGATTCCTTCGCACGCTCGGCGGGGCGACACGTCGTTGCGGCCATCAACCGTGCCCTGGTGGCTCTGAAGAAGGACGGCATGCCCGACCAGGCGGTTGCCAGATGCGGCGACGGTAGGGTGAGGTGCCTCGTCGAGGTTCCCTCCGTTGCCGCCTCGGCTTCGCTGAACGCCACCATGAGGAACGACGGCGTGTCCGGAACCGCATCCATCGGATTGGCTTCGGCCTGCGACCCCGTTTCGGAGACTGTGAACTCTGCATGGAAGCGCGGGCGTCGGGACTTCTCACCCGATGGCACGAAAGAATTCATGTCCATGGCCGTGGCGAGGCTCCCTGCCCTGGCGCGTGGATGGTGCGTCTCCGGCGTGCCTCTATCCCCCAAGAAACGGTCGGAGATTGCCGCGACCGACGACCTTGCTGCCCTGCCTGCCTCCGTCGAGGCGACCAGGGAAAGGCAGGCTGCGACCTACATCGAGTGCGGCAGGCTCTCCGTGCGGGGACGCGGGCCAGGACGGAATTCGCCGTTGCCAGACACCACTCCCTTCGGCGTCCTCACAAGGGAACGGGGGACTGCGGCGGTCCTCGGGGGCTACAAAGATATGCCTGGAAACCCCATGACAGGAGACCAAATCAGGGCTGTGTTGGCACCTTTCCTCGAACTGGAGATGAGGGATTTTTCCGTGCGGCGAAACGTCGCTGCCCATTTGATGAAGGTGTCACAGGCCAATTCCAAAGCCCCCCAGGACGAGGTTCGTACCAAGAAACTCGCGGGCATTACCATATAAGTTCGCATACCTGTTGACATGGCAACCTGCATGGCATTATATCGGTGCTACGGAGTGTTCGAAACATTGACATATAGTCACGTTGGGGAGTGAGCAAGATGGCGAAGCAGTCTGAGCAGGCACGTGCGGGCGGTTACGCTCTGGATGAGGTCTCTCTCCGAATCTTGGGCTTCGCCGGTGCACGCCGGGCGACCACGTTGGGGGACCAAAAGAAGGGGGTTCGCCGGGAGGGACGCAAGCAGATTCAGGGGCATCTGCCTCCCGTGGCCCACGTTCTCCTCGACCGGCTCGCCGCGGACTTCAGCATCACGAAGCAGGATATTTTCGCGATGGCGGTGAACGAGATTCTTGAGCGCCTGGACGCCCGGTACTCGGAAACCAGCCAACATCAGGAAGCCGCCGTTGCCCGTCAGGCTGAGCTATGGCTGCTTGAGGATAATCCCGATGCGACCCCCGCGCAGATCGAGGGGGTGAAGCAAGGAGCGATCGAGGATCTGCACGCCCGCCAGCGTGAGCGGGAAGGCGAGCCGTTTCGCCTCCCGATCGAGCGTGATCTCCGAGACCCTGAGGTGCTGAAATCGCGCAAGGGTACCGGGATGGGCATGGTGGCACGGGCCTATGCACCGATCGGCTTCGAGAAGGCCAAGGCGAACGCCTCCCACCGCCTTGAAGCCTACGATATTTACATGGAGAAGGGGCTCGACTCCCTCGACCGTGAGGTTCGCATCGCCGAGCTTGAGAAGATGGCAGCGGAGTATCCCGACCTTGCCGTTGTCATCGGAAAATGGTTGGTCAAGGAGCGAGAAGGCAAGCGGGGCGTCAACTATATTGCCAAGTCCAGACAGGGACTGCGTCCATTCTGTGCCTGGTTTCCCGCCATCGAGGCATGGGAACTCCTCAAGCTTGTGAAGGGTGAACTCGGAGGAGCCCCAACCTCCACCCAAGCGGTCGTTGAAGCGGGCAGCCGCCTCATTATCCTCCAGAACAAGGAGGTGCTCCAGCAAATGGAACTCGACGAGGACGAAGAACTGGCTCTCCGCGTACTGGAGACGGGCACCATGGACGACGTGGTCAAGGAACTGGGGGGCGAGCCCGAGGAGAGCTCCAAGGGCAACAAGGCTCGTGCTAAGAAGTCTTGAGCACGGTGGGTGTCAAGAGGGCCTGGGCCGCTTCAGGCGAACAGGCCCTCAATCTTTGCAGCCTTCTCGGGTACGTGGCGTCCGAGGCGCTGAACGGCACCTTTTGAGGACTCCGGAAAGCCCATACCGCACTTTGCGAACCAGAGGGCCAGCCCGATGGCGGGCAGGTCACACTTGTTTAGGCGTAGGTCGTTTGCGATCCCGTGAGCCGCAACGATCGGCGTGGCATCGAGGTGGCCCGAAAGCGTGATCTTGCCTTGACGAGAACGAGGCCCGCCCTCCTTCGGCTTCGCGGTCAGGGGGCGGGTTCCCACTCGGTTCATGGCTTCGGGAAGCCCCGGGATCACCTTGCCTGACAGGATCTTTACAGCTTCAGCATAGAGCTCGCTGAGGAAGGTCTGCACGGTGGAGTTTGCCTCGACCCATTCCTTTACCAGATGGTAATCAGCAGGGACAATCTCCACCGAGACCTGTATCTTCTTGTCGCGGGTGCCGCTCTTCTTGGTGTTCTTTGTCATCACTCTTCTCACTTTTTCCAAGGTTATCACTCTCCGCCGTCGGGCCAGGGCCGACGGCAATGCCCGTAGCTTATGCCTGCATACGAATTGTCTTGGCAAAGATTCCGCATGTCAATACGTACAGCTCTGCATAAAAGCATTTCGTGGGCTGTTTAAATTGAAACATGCATAGATGTGTGAGACAAGGAACTCACCGCCGGAAATGGCCGGCATCCATCGAGAAGGAGTGAAGCCATGCAGGAAAGTTGGCAGCAGAGCGTTTTATCGTCATCGGAAAGAATAGCAAAAGAACTCGGTGATGGCTTTCATCCGGAGACTTTGAAGGCTGCCTTGGTGGCGGCCTGCGAGGACGAGGCGACCCACCAAGGCCGCCTCGCCCGTGCAAGGGAACTATGCGAGTTCGGGGCACGGCTTGATAAATTCGCAGATCGTGTGATCGCGGGCGGCTGTCAGGCGGGCATCGTAGGAGCGAGGGCGATCCAGGCGGGCCTCGACGACGAGACCCTTCCCGACGCCTTGGAGGCCGTGGCGTCCGAGTACGAGAACACCGTGCGGGCGAGCCTCGTCATTTCCTCGAAATCCCGCAACGCTATGCATGCCGCCTTGGAGGAGGTCGCGGAAATGGTCCGCGACGAGTGCGAGGCTGGACTGTTTGCGGGAAAGACCGAGCAGGAGACCAAAGCACGCATATGCATGGAAATGGCCGTTCGCAGGACGCATGACATGTTCTCCAAGCTCCGCACCGCCACGATGCCCTGCATGTCCCCTGAACCTCGGGGTCTGACGATCTGATGCGGAGCCGCAATAAAAGAAGCCCCCGGAGCAGCAAAATCCGGGGGCTTCTTTTACGAGAGGACTGTCAGACCATGAATCCAGAAACCCACACAAGAAACATTCCAGCGAGGAACCACAGGGCGGCGATGATCGGTGTCATGATGAAGGACCCTTGCCCCTGCGATGTTCCCATGTCCTTTATGACACCGATGTCGGACTGCTTGCCGATCCACCCTAATATTTTCCAACCTAAATAAACAATGCCTATGGCACACAACAAGTAGCCGCCGTAAAGAAACACGAAGTGCATGCCCCCCGCTTCGTCAGGAGTCTGGGGATCGATGTACCCGACCGTTCCTTGCGTCGGCGAGCCAAGGTAGCCTTCGTTCACGGGTGCCGGAGCCGCCTTCGGGGCAGCCTGGTCCACTTGCTCTATCATCCTGTATCCCGTCATGCCCCGACCTCCACTTCCAGCATTTAAACCATGCTTTTATGATCCGTCTTTTGTGTCCGTATGTCAACATGGGAAGTAGTCACATACTATTGGGCTTTTTCCAGAGCTTGGTGCCAGATTGTGAATTCCTGTGTTAATTCCTGCGGCAGAGGGTGCCCGGTCAGCGCGTATGACAACAGCTTTTACTACCATTAAAGTTGCCGAAAAGGAGGCCTTTGTGTAATATGCCGGCAAGGTTTTCCACAGTCCCGCTGAAGGGTCCATTCGGGATGCCGCCCTCGGCCTGCTGGAGAGCTGCTCCGACGTGTTCTCCCGCTCTGGGGAACCTCCGCTCGCTCCGCCAGGCCTACGATGTCTGGCAGTCCGAAAGGCTCTCAACATGACAACGAGGCCCAACTGATGCTCGCAGAACTCATGGATGCCAAGGCCGAGGTATACCGTGCGGACGCGATGGCTCTGCTCCGCCAGAGGGGTTACTGGATGCGACAGCCGTCCGAGACCGTCTGGGGTTACGAGGACGACGAGGTCACCGTGACCCTCCACACCCCTTTCGCGGGGGGGGCTTCTGTCCAGGGCGGAAAGCGTGGACCGATTCTCACAGTAAGAGATCACTTCGGAGCCATCGTCCTGCGGTTCGTTTTGACATCCGGCCTGCAGTCGGTGTCACGCATCGTCATCCTGCAGGCTGGGCCATGGTCTGCCGCCCTCTCCCGTGTCCTCGCGGGCGAAGTACGGAGGGACCACCTGAGGCTGGCAAGGAGTGCCTGCGAGGCTGAGTGGGCGAAGCAGTGGGGCGACAGGGTCTGCTTCTACGAAGGGGTGCGGATTCCGCAAAGGATCATCTGGTCGCACCTCGGCTACCTGCCGCTTGTGCTGGCATCCTTGGACGGCGTCGAACTGAAGCTCAGCCCCGGCGAGGAGGAGTTCCTCTCCGGGGTTCGGATCAGGGTGTGCAAGATCACTTCCGGGGACGCCTTCAGGAAGTCGCTGTCCGCCGTTTTCTCCTCCTTCGACGTGATGCGCGGCGAGGTGTGGCCCGACTTCCGTATCGGCGTTGCGAGGGCCACGAAGATGCTCGGGACCAGCAAGCCGTTCGCCGACCTCGAATTCAAAATCGCCCTCGCCATTCCGCCCCTCTGAAAGGTGGGCGGCAACCGCAGACAGGAGAAGACATGGGCACCATCGAAGATGACCGCAAAAGGGAGGCGAAGGCGCTCGTCGAGCACGTTCTCCTTCTGTGCGACTACTGGACCGACCTGCCTATGGGGCCAGACGGAAAGCCAAGTCCGCTCCCGACAGAACCCGAGGAACTGCCACGGGACCCTACCACCTCATCCCCGTGGAGAAGGTCGAAAAGGCGAAGTCCGCACTGGACGTTCTGGAGTGGAATCTCGTTGGGCAAGAGCAGCTTCACGAACTATTTGGCGACTTGGACTCAGAGCGGGCGAAATCAGAAAAATGAGCTGACACAACCTGACCGCGATGCTATACAAGTACACGGAATTCACTCAAGGACAACGATGATGACCCTCATAGGCGAAATAGCCGACTGACTGCGGAGCCAGGCTGACCTTGCTCCGTCCCTGCTGACGTTGAGCGAGAGAAGGCTAGGCATGCCGAACACGAGGATCATTTTTTTCGGAGACCCGCATGGACGGCTGAAGGCCATGTCGGAGGCGGCGGTCGGATACCGCCCCGACGCGGTCGTCTGCCTTGGGGACGTCTACTGCAAGCGGTCGCGCCCAGCGAAGGGTGTGACCGCTTCCGGGGACACTCAGGCTCTCCGTGACGCAGGCATCCCCTACAGGTATATCCACGGTAACCACGAGAGCGACTGCTCGGAGAATTGGGAGGGCTTCATGAGCCTTCCCACCGAGGAATCGTTGCACTGCCGGACGTGGACGCATGCAGGCGTGGTCGGGGCCGGACTTGGCGGCGTGTTCCGCCAGCGGATCTGGTGGCCCGGCGAGGAGCCGAAGTTCGCGACGCGGGAGGACAAGCTCCGAGCGACGCAGAAGAACATCCGCTACAAGGGCGGCCTGCATTTCAAGGATGTGACCTCGATCTACCCGGAGGATTTCGCAGACCTGCTCCGGGCCTCGGCGAAGACTCACGGCCTCTCTTTCCTCGTACTGCACGAAGCTCCCGACACGCACGAACTGGGCTTCCCAGCCCTAACCACGCTGGCGAGGGGATGCGGGACTCCGCTCGTAATCCATGGTCATCATCACAGGGACTACGAGGCTACGACCCCCTGCGGCATCACGGTGCGCGGCCTCGCACTTGGCGGAATGTGGCTTGCCGAGTTCAACGCGGGCGGAAAGTTGGTCCGCTCGGAGGACCTGGGGGAAGTCAAGCGGTCGGAGGAAGCATAACCATGGCTGCCAACGACAACTTCGCCGCCTTCGACCCCTCCCCCGCCACCGTCGAGCGTCTCGTGGGGCGAGCCTTCGAGATGGGCCTCTCCGATGCAATGTCCAAGCGGTTCAGGGCCGGTGCCTTAGCGTGCAACGCATTCGGTGTCCTCTGACATGCCGCAAGATTCGGGACTGCAAGATCATCGACCTGCCTCCCGGCTGGCTCCCGTTGGCCACCCACATGGCGACCGCACTCAGTGCTGCGGGCGGCTGCGTCACGGTCGCGTCCCTCTCCCACATGGAAGGGCGGCTGCATGTCGAGCTGGAGTTTAACCCTTCACGGGGGACGCTCGATGAGAGGCATGCCGCAGTGATGGCCGCCAGGTCTGCGGAGATGGACTCACGTTCCATCTGCGTGGTGTGCGGGGATGAGGTGAGGGGCTGCTCCGGCCCCCTCGTCGTCCCCATGCCCTAAGCGTTCACCTCGTCCTTCAGTCCCTTGCCCGCCTTAAACGACGGCATCTTGCTGGCGGCGATGGAGATTGCCTCTCCCGTCCTCGGGTTCTTGCCCTCGCGGGCAGCACGCTCCTTCACGCTGAAAGTTCCGAAGCCTACGAGGCGGACCTCGTCGCCATTCTTTAGGCTCGCCGAGATGGTTTCAAAAGCTGCATCGACCGCTTTGCCGGCGTCCACCTTGGTCAGCCCGGTCCTGTCGCACACGGCGTCGATGAGATTGCTCTTGTTCATCATGCTCTCCTTGCTTTTTGGGTCGGAACGGAAGTTTGGATGCCGTTTGATTCGGTGGCAAGCGTTCACCGCCCAGGCTCAGCCATCTTGCGGGCGAAGGCTACCCCCCAGGACGGCGGCGTCCACGCTCCCCCTCTCCCCCGCATCAGTCTAGCCGCCCAACATAGAACCCCCGCCGAGGACGACCATGAAGGTGCCGACCGCCATCATGATGATGGCCTTGCCCCACCCCGACTTGCCATCCTTGTTGCCGTCGCCGGCCCGCATGACGGTGAGCAGGCCGCCGATGAAGATGAGGAGACCGAACAGGGCGAGGCCACCCTGTAGGTGGCTGCCGACTTCCGACAACGTGCTCTGGTCCCCTTCGGTGGGACCGCTTCCAGACCATTCCATGATTTCCCGCTCCTTTATTTAAAAAACATACCGTATGCGGACACTAAATACGCTTCCTTATCCACGCCATGTGCTCTTTGCCGGCCCAGCCCTTATCCATCGAGCGGTCGTGCTCGACGATGGCATCCCAAGCCTCCCTTGCGGCTCTCTTCTCGGGTGCCGGCATCCAGTCCGGCACGCCGTTCCACACGTTTTCGGCGGAGCCGCGGGCACGTCCCATGAGGGCGACGGCGTTCTCGTACCAAGCTCCCGGAAAGCGGCCTTTGAGGGCCTTGATGTGCTTGGCGTTCTGCCACAGCGGGTTCCGCATTCCGTGGCTCCGGAACAGGCCGTAGGACACCTTCCACACCGCCTCGGCGGGGACGACGCGGGTCACCCCTGAGTAATCCTTGACCTCGATCACTCCTATCCGGTCGCCGAGGAAGCAGATGACGTCCACCTGGGTCCACACCCCGTTCTTGTGCTTCACGTAGACATCGTGGAGGCAGGGTATCCCCCTCCCCTCCAGCTTCCGTATCACGCGGAGTTCGGCCCGTCTGCCCTTCCGCTCGGCAGCGGTGCCGAAGACGGCACGCCATGCGAGACGGAACGGGTATGTTGCCAGCCTGGCGAGAAACCCCTTCATCTCTGCCCCCTGGCGAGCCTCTGCTGCCACCACGTGACGAGGCGGTCCCTGTCGCTTCTCGACGGAAACTGAATCGTCAACCCCTTCTTGATGGAGCCACCCTTAGCCGGAACGAACTGGGTCGCCCCAGGCCGCAGCCGCCACCGACCACCAACCACCGCATCTATCTCATCCTCAAGCTCGACGAGTGGCGTGTGTGTCCAGATGCGGGTGTCGTGCCGCCAAGCGATCTCGACCCCGTCCTGCTCCGCCGAGAGCACCATGGTGCTCTCTCGTATGCCCTTCCCCATCTCCATGTTTTCAAACTCCCATTTCTAGTTAACTATTATTAGAACAGATGGTATGTAAACACTAAAACCAATGATCAAACATCCATTTTGAGTGCCTTGACGATGGAGCTGTACAGAGCCCTGATCGAGATCGGCTTTGCGATATAGCCCTGGATGCCGATCTCCTTCGCGGCCATGACGGTGGCTGCGTCCGTGTACCCCGTGACCATGATCACCCTTGCCTTTGGGGCCGGGCTGTCCTTTCCCGTGCGGAGCAGTCGCAGGGTGTCGAGGCCGTCGAGCGGGCTCATGTTGATGTCCAGCAAAACGATGTCATAGTCGGATGTTAGGTGGAGCTCCTTGAGGGCGTCAGCCCCGTCGTTGGCCGTGCTGACGTTCCTTATCCCCATCGTCTGAAGGGCGGTCTTGATCACCGTCCGCATGTTGGCGACATCATCCACGATCAGCACCTTGAGGTGGCTGAGATCCTGTATCTTTTCGCTCATCCAAGTTTCCTCCTACTGCTGCTTGTCGCCGACAGCGCCAAAGTCGGAACCAAGCAGGCTCTCTCCGATGTCCGGTAGGTCTACATCGCCCCCCCGTTCGGCAAACCAGTCTGCATATTTGCGGTCTTCCTTGAGGATGTGGCCGTAAAGCCAGTCGAGGACGAAGTCGGCAACCTCCTTCATGTCGAAGCCTTCGGGCTCGACCTCGTAGCGAGCGGCAAACTCCTCGAACTTCACCTCGAACCTCCTGTGGCCGGCGGCGTGCGATTCTTCCTCCGGGAACCCCGCACGGCGTAGCATCTCCTCCTCAAAGTGTAGGTGGCCGCGAGCGTACTCCTCGCCGACCATGAGGACGCTTTCAGACACACCCTCTTGGTCGCCGTTGTCGACGACCTCGATGAGGAGGTTGCACAGGTCGATCAGCGTGCGGTGCTGATCGTCGATCGCCCCTATCCCCATCGATAAGGCTTCTGTCCACTCAATCTTCTTTCCATAGCTCATCAGATCTCTCTCTTCGCTGCCGCATTGAGGTTTTGACGCTAAGTCGTACCTCTCCGCATGTCAACTGATAGAATCAATGAAATTAGCGATCTTGATGTTGACATGTGGATTGTACAGACTGACAATCAGTGAGGCAGCGGAGGAAGTGGGATGATAGGAAAGTTGAAGCGTGGGAGCACCAAGGGCAGGAAGATCGCCAGCCTCGTTTTTACGATGGCGGTGACCCTCGCCTACCTGTGGCTGGAGCTCAGCTACAACGGCACCCTTTTCGCCGTGGCGGTCGATACCAGCTTCCCGAGGGAGGACATCGAAGCCCTGTCGTGGGTCGGTAAGGGTCTGGCCTCCTTCGGCCTCGCCTGGTTCCTGTTCGGGTGGATGGCCAAGTCCCTGAAGGGAGCCGCCCTGTTCGGGTTGGCCTGGATCATCGTCTTCGGGAGCGTTGCCTGGGGCTACGACAACGTCATCGCCGGGTTGCCGACCGACGTCAAAGAATCTGGCCGCGTCGTCGCCCTGCACAGGGGGCTCGTGCTGGAGGGAAAGGTTGGCGACCCGTGGATTGCACCAGGCGGGAAGATCGACCGCATCGCGGCGGCCAATGCAGCCTTCTCTTTGGCTGACGCGGAGGCGGCCCTGCGGGTGGCCTCGTCTTCCGGCGGCATGATTGAGGAAAAGCTGCGCGACCTCGACTTCGGTGCGGAGAGGATCCGCACCGCCTACCCCAAGACGTGGGACAAGCTGAAGCATGCCCACCAGGACTTCGTATACTGGAGCTACGAGATGTCCCTCCCCCCCTCCGAGCGGAGCGTGAGGGCACGGGCAGCGGGAGACTCGCTCCGGAGCGAGTTCCTCAAGCGGACGGGGGGAGTGGAGCCGGACGTCGACGCCACCCTTGAGAGGTTCACCTACGAAATCGCCCCGCAGTCGCAGACGGAGGACGGACGCAGGCTACGCGAGGAGTTCTTCAAGAAGTCCATCAAGATGGCCGACGGCTCCGTCCTCTCCCTCGGCGATCTGCCGCCAGCCATGACCATGGAGGACCTCGACGCTTGGATCGCCGAGAGACTGGTCCGCCCGTGGGGGCTTAAGGCAGGCAAGGATCCCGAGGCGTGGGCTGTAACCAAGGATGCCAAGGATGTCGCCTCCGCCATCTTCGTTCCGCCGATCTCGATGGGGCTGTCGCAGGTCTCCATCCTGCTCAACCTCGCCAAGTCGCTGGCCATTCTGTGGGCGATGTGGGGAGTGCTTGAGACAGGAAGGGGCAGGCTCTTGATGCCGACTGCCACCGCTTCCCTTCTCGTCGGACTGTCAATATACGCCGTGATGCCTGAAACGGCCTGGGGTGGCAGCGCCGAGGCGGCGAGGATCGAGGCTTCGGCAGATGCATCCTTGGGAGGGTGGGGCGTCGCCTGGAGGCACTCCGCAGCCCTCCAAAGGGCGATGGACGACGCAGGGCTCGACACTGGGGTCAACATCGCCAAGGTGGCCCGCAGGCTGTGGATGGAGGCCGACAGGGCCGCCGCAGAGGTCGTTGTGGCGAAATGACTTCAGCGGTGGTGACTATCACCCCCAATCGGAGGCTTCCGACCCCTCGGGGTAGATGGCCTCCTTGACCTCGTAGGGCACGCCTATCCGCCGCGGCGAGGTCTGCCGCTTCCGCAAGGCAGCCCTCACCGCCTTCCTTGCCTCGACCTCGTCGCCGGCGTGCAACCGCATCACGGTGCCATTCGGCGAACCAAGTCTGCCCCAGCGGGCCTCGACGCACCACTGGCCGAACAGGTCCCTGCCAGCATGAATCGAGTAGCCCCGCCGGATGTTGCGGGTGTCGTCCACGGCCTCTAGCCGCAGCCTGAGCTCAGCCAGCATGGATACATGCCTCTATGGTGTGTTGCACCAAGGTAGCATGCTGGAATCCTGGGAGGAATCGTAAAGTTTGCTCTTTACTGGCGGTCGAGCAGTTCGTGCATCCTCCCAGGCACCTTAAGCGTCAACCCGTCAGCAGAGGAAGTCATCGACCTCCATGGTGCGGTCCGGGCCGTCGATGACGTCGAGGCAGGGGTGGGTGCGGCCTGCATCTACATGGTAGGAGATGGTGACGGGGTCGTCGGCTGGCTGCCAGACGAACTCGATGAGACCATCTTCGTGAAGTTCCTGAAGGCCCTGGTAGGCTTCGAGGCAAGTGGCTGCATCGATCTCGACCATCGCCCCCATAATGGTGGCCTGGGTGGTGCCGTCGCCGTTCGGGGCGTACTCGATGCAGGAAAGGTAGGCGGTGCAAGTGGGGATGTTCATGTTCTCTCTCCGTGGAGCCTGTTTTCGATGGATGCAGGCTCTCACGGCGGTGTCGAGCGGCGTCGGCGGGGGCTCTTGAAAAGGAGAAGTTTCGCTGGTGAGACGCTTCTGCCAGCCTGCCGCTGAATGGAATTTCTGCTAGGCCTCGCAGCTTTCCGCCTGGAATAGAACTCAGATGTGCGGGGGCCTTTGGGCACCCGAGGGGATGCCTGTGGGAGCTTTGTGGGATGCATATGGGAGGTTGCCGGCAGGCAATGCGGTATCCATAAACCTCGTCAATGTGGCCAAGGTACCAGTTCCTGTTGCCCCCTCCCCTCCCCTCCCCTCCCCTCCCCTCCCCTCTCATCTCCCATCGGAGACCGTCATTTGCGGGGATCGAAGCCCTTCCCGAGTGGACGTATGAAGCGGTTGGTGACGTAGCCCCTTGCGGTCACGAGATCCTACGGCGAGACAAGGACAGTCCACCTTGTGGCTGTCATGCGGGATCTCGGTGGGAGCCCAGAGGGTGTCGCATTTAGCACCTGGAGATACTGAATGGACGGCACTAAGAAGTCAGACTGATTCCAGGCCGGCTCCACAAGGGATGCATTCGGGAGCCTTTTGGGATGCGGTTAACCCACTTGATGGCGGTCAGGCAGGAGTTTTGGCAACTCCGTGTGCGAGCGTGAACCATGCCCTATAGACGTAGGGTGGCTTGATGGGCAGCCTGCGGACACAGCCATTCGGCGACCTCGACCAGAGCGTCTGCGACCCCTCCCCTGCCCCTTGCGGCTTCCACCTTCTCGATCAAGAAGAGCGGTTTCAGTCACACCACCAGGTCAACATGTTCTTGGGGGGCGAAATCCGGCGGGGATGCACTGGACGCCTTGCGGGAGCCAAATGGGTAGCCGCAAGGTGCATTAAACGGCTGCCTACTGGACGCTTACTGGGAGCGTGAGCCATGCCCTGCGTCCGCAGGGTGGGAGCAAAAGCCCCGCTAGGCGGATGCCTAGTGGGAGTGTGAGCCATGCCTTGCGGACGCAGGGCGGGAGTAAAAGCCCCGCTAGGCGGATGCCTAGTGGGAGTCTGAGCCATGCCTTGCGGACGCAGGGCGGGAGCAAAAGCCTCGCTAGGCGGATGCCTTATGGGAGCGTGAGACATGCCCTGCGGACGCAGGGCGGGAGCAAAAGCCTCGCTAGGCGGATGCCTTGTGGGAGCGCAAGACATGCCCTGCGGACGCCACGCGGGAGCCAGAAAGACACCCAAAGCAGGCCCGCTAAGCTAGGCGTGGCACCCGAAAATGTTGAAGGCCGTCCCATGTAGGCGGCCTTCACGGCAACAGAAAAGGCGTCTTCCGCGGTGATGTCGGCAAACAGGGGGAATCCGCATCAATCAGAGGATGATGCACCCGAACTACTGCAAAGATTAACCGCAAAATGGTCTGGGGCAGGGGGCTTTCTGGTGACATAGAAAACTAGGCTCGGTTAGGCGGGTCTCCGCCCTTGCCGTCCGCAGGCGACACCTGCCGCCTGTGCGGCCTTCTCGACCATCGAGACGCTCCATCCCGTCGCTTCCGCGACCTGCCTGTAGGTCATTTTGGCACGGACGAGGGACACGATGTGTGCCCGTTCTTCTTCCGTCGTCCGACGTGAGAGCGATATGCCGGCCTCCCGCAGGACCGCCCTGACCCAGCGTTCGGTCTTGCCGTGCTTCTCGGCTATCTCTTCGACAATCGCGGCGGCCTCTGCGTCGGTCTCCGGGCCGCCCTCCGGTATACGCTTCCTCGCAAAGGCGACGGCGGCGTCTTGCCAGCCTGAGAGCGATACCCTGCGGGCCTTGGAGGCGGGAGCGGAAAGCCTGCCGTCCAGGGCGGCCTCCACGGCCTCGGCGTCGACGGCCAGAGACTGGGCGATGTCGGAGACCGGCACGCCGCCATCGGCCATCCTTTCGGCGTCCTTCCGGAATCCAGACAGCCGCTTTTGGACCGCCTGCTTCGTGCAGCCGAGCTTCGAGCCTATGCCCGTCATCGACATCCCCTCAGCACGGAGGGCCACCGCCTCAGAAAGATCGAAAGCCATTATCCTGCCACCCGTTCGCGCACCATGTTTTTATACGGTATCCAGACACGGTCAACCAGTCCGGATCAGTTCAGGAACCGCTCCTTCAGGGCCTTCAACTTGTCGCCGTACCTCTCTCGGCCCTTTTCCAGGAGTTCCTGCCTGATGGAGCCCTCGGGAACGAGCCTTTCCTTGATGGTCTCGCCCTCGAACCTGACGGCCACCACACGGGCAGGGGAGCATCCTAGGGAAGTGCATTTCTGCACGACGTCGGCTTCCACCAAGCGGCGTGCGGGGCGGATCATGCCTTCGGCGATGAGGGCAGGGGGAGCCGTGACATGCAGCCTGGCCGTTCCCTGTCGCAGGCTCCCAACAGGTGCCACGGAATCCCGCCCGGCTCCCGTTAAGCCTTCCTCGTGCTCCCGCACGGCTCCCAATACAATCCCACCGTCCGCACGGGCCGCCGTCCAATCGTGGGTCGTTGCGGCGATGCCCCACTTCGAATCCCTGACGGCCTGGACGACCGCACGGGCGAGGGGGCTGTGGTCGTCGAACATGCCGACGCCTGTGCTTGGAGGAGTCAGTGTCCACGCCATGAGGCTGGCCCCGACCGCCAGGACGGCAAGCCCTTCCGCCATCGCCTGAGCGGCAGACATTGTCTTCGGCTTTTTCCGCTTTGCCATCCTCTTACCTCGTCCCCTTGAGGATCGCTTCCTGCTGCGCCACGAGCTTCTTCAAGAGTTCGCGTTCCGTCTCGCCATCCGGCAGGCGGGTCAGGCGGGCGGCGGTGCCGGTGCAGATAAAGCTGGTGAACTTGCCGTTGGCGGTCTCCTGCGGCCTGAACGAGAAGTCGACCACGGCGTTGACCCCCTGAAGCTGGGACGCATCCTCGACCATGTCCGAGATGGCGGCGTGGAGACCTTTCTTCATGAGTTCGCTGTGGCTGGCCGAGTTGCCGCCGAACATGTCCCTGAAAAAGTCGAATATCCGCATCAAGAAGTCGCCGACGAAACTTCTGTTCACGGTGGCCGCACCCGAGACCAGCTTGACCCTCTCGACCCTAAAACCCTCAACTATATTAGTCGGTAGTACGATGATGTTATCCGCCATTTCATGCCGCTCCTTGTTTGCAAAAGGTAAGTGGAAGGATTCTCGTCCTCTAAAGTCTGCATGTCAACTATCAGACCACATGTCAACACTTCATAACGTCTTGGCCAGGAACCATCCGGACGCCACAATAGGGGCTGGCGGAATTTTTGCGGGGAACCCATGGTTTTCTCAGTTTTCGTGCCGAAGGAGGGCACCTTCGCCCACTCAAAGGTGAAAGAAGGCTCCGCGATCGTGGGACGTAGGACGGACGACGGTCGGGTACTAGCCTACTATGAGGGCAACCTGTACGGTGCGGAGAACCTCCCAGATTTGGCTGGTCAGTCGAAGAGCCCAAGCCGGACCTGGGAAGAGCAGGTTCGCATGGCCTGGTTCCGCCTGAGGGACAGAGCTCCGACGGTCGCCTTCCTGCACTGCCCCGAGGGAGATCTCATCGAGGTGGCGGAGGGTAACGAGGCGACGGGTTGGCCGACCGTGGCGACCGACCCCGTTACGCTCGCTGCATGGCTGGAAGGGACTGACATCGAGCAGCCGACCCCTGACGGTGGAATCCCGCCGGTGGACGGCCTCGATAATCCCTAGTCCGCCTATGTACAAGTTGGGGGCCGTATGGACGCACTGCGGGCGCTAAAAGGGATCGCGATGGACGCACTGCGGGAGCCAACAGGGATCGGGGGTGGACGCCCGCGAAGAAGGTGCTTCCCGCTCAGCTTTCCTTCGGGCCGATCTTTCCCTGAAGCCACTCGGTGGCGCCGGCAATCATGCGACTTCCGCCGAAGGGTATTGCCGCTAAGCCGGCGAACATAAGGGCCGCTTCGACGAAGGGATCGAATGTCACGATTACGGACTGTATGAATGGTTCCACCCTCTCCTTGTTCAAGCCGCTTTCCATGTCTGGGTCATGCTGCACCCCCGATCCTGCCCGCGTCGAGCCACTGCACGGGAAGCCCGTCGCATGCCTCGGAGATGATCCTGTAGCTAGACGTCTCGCTTGGCGCCGAGACCAGAGTCGTCGGCTTGCCACTGCGGGCACATTCCAGCGCCGCTTCCAGGGAAGCCCCCGTGGAATCACCGTCGTCGGCCTGAAGGATGCCGTAGGCCATCCCGCCCTGCACCGAGATCGCAGCCGCCATCCTGACGTGGATGTCCTCGTCCCCCACAATGAGGAGTGAGAACAGCGGAAGCCGCGACAGAGGAGCGATCCATCCCGCCACCTCCGTGCCGTAGCATGAGCGGGCATCGAGCACAAAGATGTGTCCCGATTCCTCAACGCCCCCGACGAACGCCTCTATGTGCTTGATGAAGCCTTCCATTGAACCCTCCCGTTGCCTACGGCACACCAGTTTTCTGTGAACCGTGTTACCCTAATGGATGTCATGTCAACACTAAAAGCAGAATTTGAAAAAGTCACCCGTCTTTATTCATACGTTTATGTTGGTGCCTGAAGGCATCTTGGATCCCCGCCCGTTCGAAGGCGTCCCCCTCGACCGCAAAATGGTGTTCCGTCTCTCTCGCCATCACCCCGAGGATGTCCTAAAGGGAGTCTGGTGGGAGCCCATCGGACGCCACGAGGACATATTCCGACACGATGCGGGCAAGCCCTGCGTGATCCCCGTCGATGAAGGCGATGCCTGTTTCCAGTCCGATCATATCTTGAGTCCTTCCATGAGCATGAAGGTCGGAACCATCGTTTCGATCGCGACGATGGCGGCCACCGCAGTGAACATGAAGAAGGCGACGTATTTGAGCATGGGGGAGATGGTCGCCAGCTTGTTCGCGTATTCGTCCTTGTAGAAGCCGGCGACCTCGCGGAGGGCGTCCGCCATCGTCGTCCGGTCGCTTGCGAAGGCCACCGACAGCCGGTCGGTCGGGGACAGCATGCGGATGCGATCCGTCCACGGCCTGCCCTGCTTTACAGCAACCGATGCCTTGAGAAGGTCGGCCTTCATCGCCCCCACGGGCGTCGCCTCTGACGTCAGGGACAGCGACTTTTCAAGTTGCACCCCCGCCCGCAACAGCAGCGAGAGCTGGTAAAGCGAGATGTAGTTCTGAAGCGACAGCACGAGGTCGCGGTAGTAGGGGATCTTGAGGATGACTGAGTCCGCGAAGATCGGGAACAGCCTCTTGCCTACGCCGCCGATGAAAAGGAAAAACACCATTGCCGAGATGAGGACGGCGGCAAAAAACGCGACGACTGAGGATCCCAGTCCCGACAGCATGAGTGCCGTGTCATATGTAGGGTTGACGGGGCCGGTGATCATGGACTGCATGATGTCGCCCATCATCATATCCATCATCGGCCCTGCAGAAGCCCCTATCAATGCGGCGAACACGATTTGGGCGGCAGATATCGTGATGCCGATGTCGCTTCCCTTTTTCGCGCTCGCGAACGTGCGTTCGAACTCGACGGCCCCCTTCAGGGCCTCGCTCGTCGAGCCTGTCTTCAGCCCCGCTTTCACGATGGCCACCACCGCAGTCGGAAAATCCTTCGGGTTCGCTTCCATCGCCTTGGAGAGGTTCATCCCCGAGTTCATCGCGTCGAGGAGCATGCCGGCAGCAGCCCCCGCCCGTCCGGGCATGGAATCTCGCATCGAGCGAAGCCCTTCGGACAGTGGAACCTTCGAAAGCGATAGCTGGGCCAGCTTGTTCATGAACGTCGCCCTCTCGGGAACCTTCATGCCCGCCCTCCAAAGGCCGCCGCCGGAGTCCTTCCTGACCTCGACGACGCTCCCGTACATGGAGGCCCTCGACCTCGCGGTGGCCTTGTCGGACGCCTTCACCTTCACCGTCTTCGTTCCTGACGAACCTTGAACCGTCACGCTCCATAGGGCTTCGCTTGACATCATTATTCCCCCTTTGTTCAGATCGGTGCCGAAGCGGCGACGAAGGCAGGCCAAGCCGCCGGTTTACTTCCGGTTCCGTCACATGCGGTTCCGACCGCGTAGCCTGAGGGGAGGCCGTCCGAGGCCTCGGAGAGACCTTCCCACGCCGCTTCGGATACCATGCCCGACAGGCACAGGCGGGCCGAGGAAAGAGACCAGGACAGCCCCTTGAACGACGGAGGCAGGAAGCCGATACCCTCGCCTGTCTCCGCAAGCGTCGCCGGAGCACGCCCAGCGTTCGCACGGAATGCCTTTGCCCCCTGCAAAAGACCCGAGAACCCGGCGGCGGCCCCCGTCGCCACCTGAGAACGGTGGTGCGAGTCAGGTTTGATGTAGAGGACCCCGACGCCGCTCATGATCGCCATCAGGGCCATTACCAAGATGATCGCTATGACGTGGTACATAAGGTCCCCCTCAGATGTCGGAGAGCAGGCGTTCGACCTGGCTCTCGTCGGTGATCCCCTGCGTGATCTTCAGCCGTGCGTCGTCCTCAAGCGTCGGCCACCACACATCGGCGGTCTCGAACAGCCGCCGGGAGTCCTCGGTGGCGGTGAAGCTCTGGCACTCTGAGACCAGCGTCCTTCCCCTGTACCCGGTGCCGCCGCAGTGGGCACAACCTCCCTTGCACTCGGCGCACAGCGTGCGGACAAGCCTCTGCACCATGATCGCCCGCAGTTCTTCACGCAGGGAGTGCATGTCCATGCCCAGGTTTTTGAGGCGGTTCAGAACGGCACGCGGCGACCCTGCATGGACCGTAGCCAGCACCAGGTGTCCGGTCTCGGCGGCCTTCATCGCTAGTCGGGCCGTTTCCTCGTCGCGAATTTCGCCGACGACGATGATATCGGGGTCGGCACGCATGAATCCCTTGAGGCCCTTTGCGAAGTCCAGCCCGACCAGCGGGTTGACGTTGACCTGATCGACGAGGGGTATCCTGTACTCGACGGGGTCCTCGATGGTGTAGACCGCCTTCTCCACGCGGTCGAAGCCCCTGACGGTGGCTTGGAGGGTGGTCGACTTGCCCGAGCCCGTTGGCCCGGCGATGATGCAGATGCCCCTGTCCCGGGAGATGCCCTTCTTCCACTGGTCGAGGCGGGTGATTCCCAGATCCTCCAAGCTCGGGTTCGCCTGGTCTGGATCAAGGATTCTGATCGTCACCTTCTCGGTGGCGCCGGCTTCGGTCGGGATGGAGTTGATGCGGTAGGACAGGTCGTGGCCGTCGCGCTCCTCGTTGAAGCCGCCGTCCTGGACGTTGCGGGTCTCCGCCGTGTCCATGCCGCCGATATCCTTGATGCGTGCGAGGAGCTGGGTGTGCTCCTCCCGCGTCCCCATGTGTATCAACTGCCGGGAGCCATCGACGCGTGCCAGTGCGTGATAGCAGTCCTCGTCCGCGGAGATGTGTATGTCCGATGCCCCCATGCGGACAGCTTTGTCGATGAGCTTGCTTAACATGCGGTCGCCGGTGTTCTCTCCGACGTTCGCCGTCTCGGCGAGGAAGTCCGCCCTCTCGATGAAGGAATCCATCTTCTCGGGAGCCAAAGGCACCCATCTGATCGCCTTGTCCGGATAGTAGCCCTTGAGCATGAGGTGGGCCTGCCTCTGGCTTCCGAGCGTGGCCGCGAACACCTCGTCCCGCGTTTCGGCGGCTATGATGACCTTGTGGAGCCTCAGTTCCCGCGTCGTCGGCCTGATGTCCCGCACGGACTCGCTCGTCAAGCTGTCGGGACTGATCTCCGCCAGGATCTTGACGAGATCGGAATGGCGGATGAACCGCTTGCTGACGAGGACGTGCCCGAGCTTGCTGCCCGTCACCTTCTGGACGGACAGGGCGTAGTCGAGCTCCTTCGGTGTGATCAGCCCCCTCGCGACAATTGCTTCCCCCAACATCATTGCTCTAGCTCCCGTCGTCGCAGCAGGAAGGGTAGGGTGTCGTGGTGTTGTCGCCAGGACAGGACGGCACGCCGTCGGACTCCGTCCACCCGGTGGATTCCCACCCGTCGTTCATGAGGACGGCGATGCAGACATCGTCGGAGACACCGCTCACAGTCAGCTTGTCGGCCTCGCATGACCACGTGTTGCCGTCCTCGATCTCCATTGCGATGTCCTGGAGATACCCGTCGGACTTCAGTTCGGTGAGGCACCCCGATGGATAGGAACCCATGTCCATCTTGTGGGCGCTGAGAGCTCCTTTGATCTGCGCGGACAGGTTGTTGTACTTCGACACGTCCCCCTCAACCCGCTTCTCAAAGAAGGTGTCGCCGAAGCCGGATGCCCATCCCACCGAGATCAGGCCGCCCAAGGCGATGGCGACTATGACTGCTATGATTTGGAACACTTCGGCATCTCCGGACCATTCGACTTATCCAATGATCCTCATGTTAACACTACAAGTGCTTATTAGCAACCCTTCAACCGCTGATACATGACCAAGTGCCGCCTGATTCCGTGCATATTCGGCCGCCGACCCCCACCGTCTCCGTGCCTATCGCGGCTCCTCCGGAAGCGGTTATCGTGCCGCCGGAGTCCGACGCCGACGCAGATGCCGTTGCGGAAGCGGATGCGAACGTCGCGGTGCCGCCGGTCGTGGCGGTGAGGCTGCCCACCGATGCCGCGGAAACGGAGACCCTGCCGCCGGCCGCAGCCGCGAGGGAGGACAGTGTCGCGGATCCGCCTATGGAAGCCTCGCCATAGACGTTGATCGCCCCGAAGCTGCCGCCGCTCACGAAGGCGTCGGTACCCTGCCTCACGGTCACGGTGCCCGAAACGGAGACCCCGGAGAGCCTGATGTCGGAAGGCATGGACAGGTCGCCCGTCAGGCTCACTCCGGAAGCGGCGTCGAAAACGACATCTCCACCCACATCGCCGGACACGGAGGCCGGCAGTGCGTAGGAACCAGCGGCGAGGACGAACTCCATCGACTGCGGGCGAGAGGCTTCCCACCAACCGATAGCGTCTGAAAGCGAGGCGGGATCGGCGGACGACAGCCCTGTGCCCGTTCCGGCGGACGAAACGTGCATGACACCCGAAGCCGTCCGAAACCCTCTGATGGCGGAGAGGGCGTATCCACGCACACGCCCATCAGGAACGCTCCATTCGCCGCCCGCATAGGACACGTCGGAGCAGGCTGGAGCATCCTCGCCGGGCATGCCAGCGATGATCGCGAACGCGGTTCCCGACACCGTAGGGGCATCGGAGGAGACGACGTAATCCCGCCCCGCCAGAGAAAGCGTGCCGATCTGATAGCCGTTGGCGGTGGAGGCCGCACCTCCCGAACCCGTCGCATAGGGGCAGTAGCGGAAGTCCTTCCCCCAAGGGGTCACGGTCTGCGCGGACACCCAGTCGGGAACGCCGCCGTCTGCGGTTGGAGCGGGAAGGGTCACGACGCCGCCGTAGGAGATCGCCGATGCCGAGATCGCCGCCGCAGCCTCTTCAAGTGCGGTGGAGTTGCGGACGCTTTGCGAGTAGGCAGACGAGCCCGCGACCGAAACCCAGGTGCTCCACGTTACGACACCAACCGCTGAAAGGGCGATAATCGCCCCCACCATCTGAGCTACATACATCCCTACCTCCTTCTGGCAGACAAAGGGGAGTCAGCCCTTACCTACGATCAGTAGTTGTATGTTACCGTTCCGATACCGACACCCCATGTGCAGGATAGCTTCGGATGCAGGGCCCCCGCCGTGCCGATCTCCGTGCAGACGTCTTCTGATGTGATAACGGCGGTTATGGTTGTGGCATCCGAGGCGGTGCCGAGGCTGTAGTTGATGCCGAAAGCGATGCTGTTTGGAACTGTCGGCACGATGCCGAGGTATTCACCCGTGAAGAGGGCGTGCGAACTGTCGACAGTGGTCGGAGTGGTAGTCGCCGAGACGCTGCCAGTCTCGGCCTGACGGCCACGGTCGGCGGTCTCGATCTGCGACATTGTACTCGCCATCTGCTGAGCGAGGGCATCGGCGCTCTTGCTGAAGAAGACGTCACCAATGGCTGATGTGCCGCCGGAGGCAACGATGGCGCCGAGGGCAATGACGACGATAAGTGCGATTATCTGGAACATCAACTATCTCCTTGTTTCCTGACTCGGCGATCCTGTACCGCTCTACGGTTGATTTATCGTGTTGCCAGTAAATCCGCATGTCAACTCTTGGCAGGCTTATTTATGATGGGTGACATCTTTATGCTCCACCCCGAATGCCCGCACTTCTCTCCAGCACAGAACTCTTCAAGTTCCCATCCCGGGCAAGAAAGGGTGGCTTGGGTCGCCTCGAACAGCCAGGCGAACCCTGGGGTCGACGGGTTCGTGTTTGAGGCAGCGACGCCCCGACCGTCGGGGGAGGCATCGATTCCGGGAACGGAGCTTTGCAACCGCATGATGCACTCGGCGATCACTTGTGATTCTGATTTCTCCGCCGAGACGGGAGACAGGGACAGCCAAGCCCCGGACGCTCCCATTGCAAGGCCGACGACCCCTGCGACGGCCCCTGCGAGGATTCCCGCTTCCTTCGCTATCATTATTCGGCTCCTTCTTCGGCGGGCGGGGGCGGCAGGACATCTTCAGACCCTCCCTCTATCACTGGGCGATCCTCGAAATCCTGTGTCCACCTGCCTCCCGCACCGAGGCCGCCCGTCAGTTTGAGGAGTACGAGACGCTTATCGTCGGGCACGTTCTTCAGAGCCGAGACGCGGGAGGACGGCAAGTTGGACATCTGTTGGGAAGTCAGCGGTTTGACGGAGGTTGCCGCGACCCTCGACACCCGCTCCGTCACTCCGTATCCCAGGGCGGATGCTCCGAGCACGAGGGCGAGAAGGCCGACGAACAGGTAGTGGATGCCGCTTTGCCTCAGAGGCCGGCACTTCGGCCCGATGAAGCCGACGCCTTCCGTCGGGGGGCGGCGGCTGGGCTCCTCCGGCAAGATCAGGCATTCGACGGCCCCGCCCGAACGCGGTTCGACGACAAGGTCACGCGTCAGGGTCGGGATGACGGCGGAATCCTCGCCGGCTTCAAGGGCTGCGACCGCCGAAGGCATGAACGACAGGCCGTCTCCGCCCTGATGGGCTTCCCACAGCCAGCCGACCTGCACACCTCCGTCCCTGTCGTACTCGTGCCGATGAACGGCTATCCAACAGTATTCCTGCCCCTCGAACCACTTCTCGGCCTTGTCGCGGGCGAAGGCGAGAGCCTGCTTCTTCTTGGGGAACCCGATGAAACCGCCGATGGCGAGTGAGGGCAGGGCGGCCTCGTTGTTCTTAACGTTCATCATCGACGCCTCCTATGCGGCTCGTCACGTCTCCGTAGGGAACAGAGGATGCCCCCTTGACGTCGGCGGGAACAAACCTGACGACCGTCGGCCTCACCAGAATGAACAAGCTCATGCTCTGGCCGTTGGTAAGTTCGTGGGGAGCGATGAGGCCCGACAAAGGTCCGCTTGCACCGTCTTGGAGCGTGGTCACGCGGGTGCCGTCGATGACCGCCACGTCGCCCGCCCGCATCGGCACGTTGGAGGTGATCTCGTGATCCTGGCTTTTCGGCTGCGTGATCGTGCCGAGCTGCTGTCCGGCACTGAGTTCGACCAGTTCGACCTTGTTCGCCTTGATGTCGACGTCGAGGGTCACCAGTCCGCTCAAGTCATCGTACTGCGGGTTCAGATCGACCGTCAGGCCGTCTTCCGCAGTGGCCGTCTGGGCCTCGCCGAGGGTGTTGTTCGTGCCGGTGTTCGTCGAGATGCCGACGCTCGACACGTAAGGAATGGAGTTGCCGTTTCTCATCTGCACGGGCACGCCGGAGATGGTCGTGAGCTCCACGCTCTGACGGGACTTCGCCAGCCCCATGGAATCCATCCACTTCACGGCGCCGGCGATGCCGATCACTGCTCCACCAACCCCTAGAGTGCCGCTTCCGGCTATTCCTGCGAGCCCGGCCTTCGCGGCCCGACCGACAAGACCAGGTATCGCGTCCGACGCGGAGGAATCCATCCCCGCAACCCTCTCTTTCGACACCGCCTGGACGTCCACGCTGCTCCAGTCGATGCCGCGTTCCTTCTTCGCCGTCGAGGTGACGGTCATCACCGCCACCTGAAGTGTCACCGCCGCCAAGTTCGACCTGGCCTTGGTAAGGAACGGCCCGATGACGTCCCGCTGGGTGCGGGGACTGACCTTGTAGACGATCTCGCCGACGCGGGGGCTGATCTGGACGTCCGTCGCTCCCAGCGACTGGATGTCGCCGGACAGGGCCTCCATCAGTTCCTTGTTCTGGATCGGGATGCGGAAGGCCCACTGCGTCGAGCGGGTCAGCATCACGCCTCCGCCGGGTGAATGGGCTAGCGTCACGTTTGCACTGGCCTCAAGCCTCTCGGCCAAGGAAAAGAGGTCCCCGCTGTGGGAGAGGAAGGGCACCCGAATATCCCGAAGCCCCTCGTCCTCGCCGTCAAAGGAGACGAGGATGCCCGAGGAGTCCAAAGCGAAAGCCAGGTGTTCAAGAGTCGCCTGCGGCACCAGGGTCAGATCGATGCGGGCATTCGATATCTCCCCCGACAGTGGCGGCACCACCGGGTGCGGTGCCAGAGCGTCTCTCGGGATCTCGATTTCGCTCACGGACGGGATGCGGTTCCATGCCGCCAATTCATCCCTCATCAAGCGGTATTCGCCCTCCTTGGGAATGTGCTTGCCGGCAAGGGTATCGGCACGAAACTCCCCCGCAGTCGGGGCACAGGCCGAAGCCGCCAGTAAAACGCAGGCCGCAGCGGCAGACCTTCTCGCGATCCTCATGGTTCCCCTCTCCGTCATAATGGTTCCCCCTTAAGTTCTATGCAAGTTTTCATGCCAACACTTATGTGCCGCAAGGCAACAGACCCGCAGCCGGGTTCGTCGAAGCCTCCGAAGGCGTAACTAGAAACATCCCCGATGCCCCCTGCATCATGATCTTGCCGCTCACGCAGCCCATTGGGGTCGCGGCCTCGATCAGCTTCCTGCGGGGGCTACCCTTGTCTGGTTCGGAAGCCTCTTGGCGTTCCACCACAATGACCTGAGTGGGGATGGATTGATCCTCCGCAGGCGTCTCCACCACCGCCGGCACCTCCCTCTTCGGTGCCGCAATCCCGCCTGGGGCGAAGGGATCGACCACCTTGCGGACCGCAGGTACGGGTGTCGTCTCCGGAACGACCACATCAGCGGCGGGAGAGGCGGCGAGAGCTTCTCCGCCGACAAAGCCGCAGGAGATCCCGAAGGCCACACATGTCGCCAGTATCGCACAACGCCCTTTCACGTTCCCTATCCCGGCCAATGCACCCTCCCGCTCGCCATCCCTCCGAATCCCGGCTAAGGCCGGAATTGGATATTAACAGATACTATATCCGCATTCCAACACCTAGTCAACTGCTGTCACGTAATTTCGGCAGGAGCATTAGACAAAATAACAGGCTGAAGAGCACAGGTTTGGTTGCCGCTTAGTCAGCTATATTCTTGTGTCCACCCTTCAACTGGAACTATATGTACGTCCAAAGTAAGTTTACATGACAAGAAATGATGGGGCTTGGGAATGGCGAGGCGGGACGACGAGGACTGGGGTAGGACGGTGGCTGAGGCGTGGCGTCGTCTTCTGCCGTCGACGGTCGCAGGCGGCGACGGCAAGGGTTTCGGCAGGGTGACACTGTCCCGCAAGTCCCGCGACGCCCACGGGGAGTCGGGCGGGAGCCATGCCGTGTTGGACACTTGGCCCTTCGTGTCGACTGACAGCGGAATCGACCGCCTCGCCGAGAAGTTCGGGCATCAGGCGGGTTCAGAGGGTGCTTCTGAGGTCCGGCGGTGGGCGGCGTCCGTGCTTGAGGTATGGGAGGCTACCTGCGAAGTCTGGGGATCCGATGGCGAGAGGGTTTCCATGGCCCGTGTCAACGCCGTCGTGGAAGCCGCACACGCAGCCAGTCTTGCTGCATCAGCGGTCGCCATCGGTTTCGGCGACTGGATAAACGAAGAGGGGCGGTTCTCGCCAGAAGGCGGTGAGTCGTGGTGGGACGGTGACTTTGATGGGTGGACCATGGTCGGCCCCAGTCCCGCCAGCGAAGGATTCGAGACCGCAGGCTTCCCGTGGGGGGTCAGGCGGTTCCTGTCGCGCCTCTCCGAAAGGCACGATCTAGCTGACGCCATTGCCGCCGCGAATGCCGAGATAGGAAGCAGGAGCCACCTTTGGAAGGACAACCCTCCGCTCCCAGGTTCCGTGGAGTGGGAGGAGGCGAGGGCACTCCTTGAGACGGGAGCCGTCAGGGTGGCCGTGGCCGACATCATGTGGGCGAACAAGGGTAAGGTCAGGGGCGGAAAGGGGCTCGCGAGGTTCAACAGGGTGAACCCGATGCGGGTGCTCGCTCTTGCTGAAAAGGCTCTCGCCCTGCGGTGGGGTGGTCGTGCCGCGTCCCTGCTCCTCGCCCGATACGACCTTCAACCCCTGACGGCGATGGACACCGAGACCCTGCTCATTCCGGACCTCGATCCGGAGACCGGTGAGGACATCGTCGTCGTCGTTGAGGGGAGGCGGGATCCCGAGGGCGGGAGCGAGGAAGTCGCGGAGGCGATATTCGAGCGGGCCGTGGCACAGGCCGACGCCGCCCTCGCGATGGCCGCCTTCGTTCTTGGCAACCGCGACCGCAGAAGGCAGTGCATGGAACGCCTCTTTGGGCTGTCCGCCGAAGCCTTGTCAGGGGAGTGGTCGCACGTCCCTGCGTTCGCCTGGCAGAGGGGGAGGGGAGTCCGCACCAGGTACCTCGAACATCTCCTGCCTGGGGTGGAGCGGGCCGCGAGGTCTGCCAAGACTTTGGTGTCGCCAGATCCAAGCCCTGAGTACAGCGAGGCGATGGCGTCGAAAGGAGCCAATGCCGCTATCGCCCTGGTGGCATGCGGCCTCATCGACCTTTCAGAGCCATCAGAAGCCTCCGATTGGGACGTGATCAACGGGCGGAAGATCAAGGGGCAGAAGAAGGACGAAGCTGGGAAGGCACGCAAACGATTGTCCCGTGCGGCGGGACAGCGGCTCAAAAGGACGCTTGTCGAATCCGCCGCGGAAGCCGTCCTGCTGGCCGCGGGCGAGGAAGCCGTTGCCAAAGCTTGCGAGTCAGCGAGACGGGCCATGGGAGAGGGAAAGGACAAAGCCGCCCGCTGGAACCTGCCGGACTGGACCGAGCGGTGCCGATCGCCGGGCAAAAGCTTTTGGGCATCCGTCGACGCGGTGGCGGAAGCAGCCTCCATGGAAGGTCTTCGGGAGATTGCCGCCGCCGCTGAGCGAGAAACGGCAACCTCCCTTCTCGAACGGGGAGGGGAGGCAGCACGGAACGCGGTGTCCCTATCCTTGTTGGGTGGCGACCCCGTGGCGGGGATGGAGAGCCTCGTGACCCTGGTGTCGCAGGGTAAGCTGGTACCGAAGGCGGGGCTGCACACCTCACCCGTGCCACCTCCGGACGTCTGGCTTCTCTACGGGTGCGCGAGAACGGTTCTGGAGACGGCGACACCGGAGCGGCGGGAAGGCCCGCTTCTGGGCAAGTCATCTCCTGCACGGTGGCTGGCGAACTGCCTGCGGGCCGTTGCCGGCGAGGAGATCAAGGAGGCGGAGACGCGGCACCTCATCCCCGTGCTCAAGGCACTTGAAGGGTACGTCAAACATAGCTCAGGAGCAGTATCCGCTGAGAAGTCGCCGAGAGTAGGCGATGAAGCCATCGACCGATGAAATGCATGATTCAGGGATGTCGAGCCCGTCAGGGTTAGCGGCGATTTCCCACCCTCCGCCATTCGGCGTGGCGGTGATCGAACCGTAAGCGGTGCCATCCTCCGACAGAAGCAGTTCAACCTGCCCGCTGCGAAGCAGGACAAGCCTCGGGCCGAGGAGGGCGGAGATCTGGATCTCCCGCGTTCCGCCACCCTTCTTGACGACGTAACCAGGCAGGCCGCCAGCCACTGAGTCGAATATCATCTCGCCGTCCATCACGCGGCCTCCTTCATTATGGGGGCAGCGTGATGGACGTACCCTGCAACTTTGGAAAAGTGTTCCTCGGCAGCCTCTGCGGAGACGCCGTATGTCTTGGCCTCGTCGGTTATCGCGTTCGCGTTATTGGATTGGGCCTCGATTAGTCTGGCCTCGATGTTCTTGAAGCGGCCCGAGGCCGTCTGCGGGGCCACCTGCGTTCTCTTCGCTATCACCGAGACAGTCAGCCTTTGCCTGACCCTCAGCCTCCAGAAAAAGCCCTCCCATTCCTCCGTCGAGTAGCTCGTGCTAGCTCGTTTCGCCATCATCTTCCCTCCCAGAAGTTAGCCCCACCCGCACAGCGAGCACCTTATATAATTTCTAGCGCGCTTAAGTATACATGCCAACAGTTAAATGCGGTATCTTTCATCGTCCCCTCCCAACAATGGCCTTTTCATGTTTATACAGTGACACCATTTTGCAAATAAGTCAAGCGTTTTTACGTTTATGGAGCTAAAAAAAGGGCCGAAGCCCTCTCTCGTACTTGGGTGCGTCCTCCTGGGGCAATCTCATGCCATCCCCCTCGGAGCGAGTTCGTCGCCCTCTTCCATGTTGGAAATGCAGCCCATCACTGTTGCCACCTGGTTGCGGTGGACACCGAGGGCGAGGGCCATCTCGTCGATGCCGCGACCTTCGGCGACCCCTTTGCGGATCGCATGGACATGCTCTTCCAGCGGAGGGAAGCCCGCCCGCTGCTCTGCGGCGTTGAGGGCACGGAAGCCGACCCCAAGGCGGTCGAGAATTTGTTGCTTCGGCACGCCCTGCAGGATCATGGTCAGCATCTCGATCTCGTGCGGGTGCCCCTCGTAAGAGGTGAGATGGATTCCGGCTTCGTCGTCGAGGGCCTTCTTCAGCCGACGCTCTTCCCACCCGACGGCTCGGGCGATCTCCTTCGGTGAGAACCCTGCGTCGGCCATCGCGACCGCGTGGTCGGGGAGGGGAAACCGCTGACCCTTCTCGTCCATGACGTCGAACAGGCGGTCGAGGCGGATGCCGAACTTCACGGCGATGCCGGCGGGGGTCATGCCCTTGGCGTTCAGGGCGAGGGCCTCCTCGACCGCACCCTCGCGGGAGATGCCCGTGATGCGACCGTGGTAGCCCATCTCATTGAAGATCTGGAGCAGGCGGGTCTTGGTGATGCCGTACTTGGCAGCGATCGCCGCACGGGGCATGCCATCCTTGGCCAAGCGGAGCATCTCGCGGTGATCGGCCTCCTGCTGCTCCTTAGCACGGGCTTTTACCTTCGGGATGTCCAGAACGGCCTCACGGATGGTCTCAAAGTCGGACGACGCGAGGACGGAAGCGATCTCGGCCTTCCGCTCGTCGGCGACCTTCTTGTACCGATTGTAGATCGTCGGGCGGCTCACGCCGATCATCTCGGCCGCGTCCTTGATCGTCACCCCCTCGTCCAGCAGTCGGGACACGACCGCCGCGATCTCGACGTCGCCGAGCTCGATCCCTCGGGATACGATAACGCTGCTCCCCTTGCCCATTCCACTATCCTCCCTAGGGTCCGACACCCTCTACATGAAGTCACAATGGCACATTAGTGTTAAAAAGTCAACCCAGCTTACAGATGGTCGTGCCGCAGAGACACGGGGTAGAACCGGAAAACCGCAGAGGCCCCGTACCAGCGGAGCCTCAAAGCAGGGATGCCTCCAGTTGAGATGGGTCAGCCCTTCTTTTTCTGCCCGAACTTGAGCAGGGTGCCAGCGTTATCGCCTACGCCCGTCTTCAGACGTCCGATGAAATAGATCATGTCCTTCGGCCCCTTCTTCTCAGCGTCTTCGTTCCACCGGGTGACCCGCCACCCGGGAAGGGCATCTATGGCGTCGAGCGCCCTCCTGATTTCCTTGCGGCGGTCGCGGGCCTCCTGTGAATCCTTGGGGGGCTCCCGGTAGACGTAGTTCATCATGGTATCGGGCCGGAACTTCTTCGACGGCCTGCCGCAGCCGTCCCCTTCCCAGACGAGGCGGCAGAGGTGCGAGTGCAGGAGGATTGCCACGTCCCCGTTGAGCTTCGACCTCTCGGACATGGAGATCGAAACGTAGCGAAGGAGGCTGCCGTCTTGGGTCGGCACAAAGATTCGGCTTATCCTGCCACTGAGGCTCAGTCTTATTTCGCCTGTGTCGGCATCGAAGGTGTAGTTGAAGAGACTTTCGCTGGCCGTGCTCCAGGCCTCTGACTCCGCCGACGCTTTCCAGCGGTAGCCACAGTTGACGCGGGACAGATCCTTTAGCACTCCGTGGAGGCGCTCGTAGTTCTTGGCACTGGTGGACTTCCCTGCCGACTTCAGCAAGGGCGAAGCCTGGGTGGTCAGTGCGATTCTGTCCAGTCGCTTTCGGTCGCCCTTCACCTTGCTGTCGAGGAGTGTGATCAGCTTGTCCATTTCTTCGTCGGTGTCGAAATCCGACACAAATTCTCTGGCATTAGGACTCTTCCTCGCCGCAATGGCGAGGATGGAAAGGAGAACGCTTTCGTGGAACTCCCCCATCCATTGGGGGAACAGAAACTGAACCTCCACCACGGGGTCGATCTCACCCTTCGCCTTGTCCTTTGCGAGGGGCTTCCAGTCCGTTTCGAGCATCGACACCCGCCTTGCCCCGGAATCCGCCCCGATGCCGCGAGATGCAGACGAGCGGGGCTGAACGTGGAATATCGTGCATTCCGAAATCGACACGTCGTGCGGTGCCACTTCATGAACCTCCCGGTTCCTAGTCCCTTCTTTGTAGCGCATGATGCTCCTGCCAATAATGTGCCCGCATGACAACAGATTAAATACATTAACGTGCAAAAGTCAAGAGGTGTTACACATATGTGGGAGTTAGGGCTAACGCTCTACGCCCACAAAAAGGATACATTCGCTGTCACTAATGTATCGCTCTACGCCCACATGGTCGTCGCTCTACGCCCACATCTCAATAATGTTGACAGCATAAGTTATTGATTTTAAACGTGAAAATGCTTAGTCCGGACGCCACCTTTTAAATGATTTCTAAAGCGGGATTTCAGGAGCCTTCGGACAGGAGCCGGAGGCGGTATTTGGAGCGTGGGTCGGAGGGCGGTCGAGGAGGGCCGTTATGGGATCTGGAGAGCGGCAAAAGGAGCCTGGTCAGCATATGGGATCTGGGTTCTTCGGCGGGCTGAGTTTGGTCATGGGGTGGGAGTCTGGAGGCAGTGCCGGGGAGTGTGGTGGTCGGAGGGTTCTCTGCTGGCCTCTGGCGGGAGCCAGATCCTTGGGGAGTGGATGTGTCCGACGGAATGGAAACTTGGCCAGCGGAAGGGGATCTTTGTTCCTTTACGGTGGTGTGGGATCCTGAGGGGCGGAGAGGGCGAGTTCGCGGAGGAAAGGGGAAACCTGAATGAGGGGCTTCCATAGCCCGCCATCACCCCGACCAGTGCCAATCTGTGGAAGGTGCACGGAGGGAACGCTCGTCCCCTATGTGTCACGACGTGACCACCACAATGTCATTCCATCGGGTGGTGTACCCGGGCGACTTGCTCCCTTGCTGCATCCGCCAAGGGGCTTGCTTCGACGCCAAACCGAAACCTATTGTGCCTCGGCCCCACCGCCGGTCGATGCCGTCCAGGGCGGCCATCAGTTGTGCTGACTGAGGGGGCGGCTTTGAAGTGAAGAGGTCCCTGGGTTGCGTGGCTGGATCCACCAAGTCCACAAGCGTCACCCCCGCCTTCCTGAAGGCGAAGCCATCCTTCCACACGGTATCCAGAGCCTTGCAGGCGGCGGAGACGATCACCCCGCTGTCTGAACTGGCAGGCGACAAACGAACCGAGGTGGAGGCTGTGTGCTGCGGCTCGTCCCGCCGAAAACGGTCGGTCATGATGAATACCTGCACGGTGCCGGCGGCGAGACCGTCTCTCCTGACCTTCTGGGCAGCCCGCGCGGCGAAGTTCACCAAGGCATCGCGAACCTGCCCCCGATCACTGGTCGCCTCCCCGAAGCTTCTCGAACAGCAACAGCTCTGCCGGGCTGGCGGCTCGGTTTCAAGGGTATGGACCGCTCTCCCCCTCAACTCAAGGACGGTACGAAGACCCACTTTGCCCATGGTCTTCTTCACCCAACCGTCGTCGGCTCGGGCGAGATCGAGAGCGGTGTGCAGCCCCTTGAGGTGACAGCTTCCTGCCCACTGGCGGCCTATCCCCCAGACATCGCCGATCTCGGTACGCCGCAAGGCAGCCTCGACCCACTCTGGATGATTCGCCAGATCCAGCACCCCATCGGCCTTAGGCGACTTCTTTGCAAGCCTGTTGGCCACCTTCGCCAGCGTCTTGGTCGGCCCGATGCCGATGGCCACCGGGATTCCTGTCCACTGGCGGACTTTGTCCCGGAGGATGCGGCACCAAGCGGTGAGATCTGGCACCGCCAACCTGTCGAGATCGAGGAAACACTCGTCGATGCTGTAAACCTCGGAGGCGGGAGCGTGGTCGGCAAGGATCTCCATTACCCGGCTGCTGAGGTCGCCATAGAGGGCGTAGTTGCTCGACAGCATGACCAGCCCATGACTGTCGACCAAGTGACGGATCTTGAAGGCAGGCTCGCCCATGGCGATTCCAAGTGCCTTGGCCTCGTTGCTCCTGGCGACGGCGCAACCATCGTTATTTGACAGCACGACCACCGGCCTGCCCTCAAGATCTGGACGGAACAGCCTCTCGCAGGACACATAGAAGTTGTTGCAGTCGACGATGGCGAATGTGGCCATAGCCCGTCACCGAGGACAAAGGGGGGTGATCGCATAGGTCACGACACCCCACACCTGAATGCCCTCCTCGGGGTCGATCGGCATTGAAGGGAAGCCAGGGTTGGCGGGGGCGAGCTCCCACCGCAGGCCGTTCTGCCGCAGCAGTTTGACGGTGAGACCGCCGTCCATCGTAGCGACCACCACGTCGCCTGCCTGAGGCTGGATGGAACGATCGACGACAAGCAGGTCTCCGTCTTTGATGCCCGCATCCACCATGCTTTCACCGACCGCCTTGCAAAAGAACGTTGCCGCAGGACGCCGCACAAGCAACTCGTAGACGTCGAGACGCCCCTCAAGGTGATCGTCCGCCGGCGACGGGAAACCCGCCGGAACCTGGCTGCTGTAGAGAACCAGAGTCAGCGGTTCGCTGCCGACCGAAGCCGGCACGTAAGCCTCTGCAGGCAGCGTCGCCGTCCTGGCGGCATCATGTCGCTCATCATGGAACATATGGGGAACATAACCCACGTGTTCAGGAGTCAGCAAGGGTCAATCAGGAGAGATGATCCGAAGCCAGTTGCCGAGCGGGATAGGGCTTTTCTTGCACAAAACGCGGAGCGGCGAGGCTACCATCCTGGATGGAAGATCTCCCCCGCCGAATATGAATGGGGATTCCCGTCCCTCGGCCTGGGTTGGGACGAGTTGGGGGCAGCGTCCCTGATGATGCCCGCAGGAACGCTTTCTAGCCCTCCTGACGCTTGATCTCCACGATTGCCTCTCTCCATACCCATCCAAGGAGGAAAGCCTCTGTACGGCTTCCAGTCGCCGCCCAGGAAAGGCAAACGGCGAGGGAGGATGCCGGCAACCCACTCCGCGACAATCCTCCTCTTGTCAATCATCGCATCCCCCTCATGGCCGACTTCATGCCAACACTTATTTGCAGCCATCGCTGTCCTCGCTCACCATTCTCTGTCCCGGCTCTAACACGAGCACAGGCGGCGGACGACGGCTATGTGCCTGACCGCCCTCCACAGAAGCATGTAGCCCTGTCCGGGTTCCAGCTTCGCGAAGCTGGACGGGAGCACGACCGCCAGCGGCAGGTCGATGCTGACACGCTCGGGATCGACCGAGGAGACCTCGACCGACTTCATCATATCTTTCAGCGATAACCATGCGGTGCCGACGACTGCGGTGGCGGCGACCGAAGCGAACCCCTGTTTTTCACTGATCACCTGAACCAGTTTCGAACAGTGCTCGGCGACGATGCCGCCCCCGATCGTGGTCCAGGAGGGGTCTGACGCCCACTCCCGCAGGCTGCTCTCCAGCTTCTCAAGGTTCCTCAGGAAGTCACGCACTGTCAAAAGCGACCGCCTGTCGTCTCCGACGGGGTAGGAAGCACAGACGACCCCGATGAGGGCCTGTATCAACCGGAGGGCGGATCCGCAGAAGAACTTGGACGCCGGTCCACGCGATACCTCTCTGCTGTACATCTCGCTGAACATGGCACCACCCAAAAAGATCACAGTGTTCCTGAACACCGTGTCCGTCTCCGGAGTGCCATCTGGCACAGGGACGAGGTCGAGCGGGTTGAGCGTCGCTCCTCCTCTGCCGTCCAAGATCCCGAAGGGGTCGATGATGGCGGTCTCCGATGCCACCAAGGCCGCGAGGTCGTCATTGGACAGGTTCAGCCACCCCTCGTCCTCGGAGATCGGCCCCGCCCCCATCATCAGGGCGGCGACACCGCTTTCGGTGCCCGGCAGCCTCCTACCTTCGGCATCGTAGCGTCGGTAGTAGGTCGGCCTGGATATCCCGCAGGTGCGGCAGACCTTGGCGATGTCGGTGCCCTTGCTCCTGAGGTCGTAGACGAGGGCGTCGGTCTCGTGCGTCAGACGCTTACCCTTGGAGGTGTTGTCAGTCGCTTGGTCGATGTTCGCTTCTTTGATGTCCTGTGTCATGTGTAACTCTCCCTGTGGATGTGTAACTCTCTTGAAGCTACGAGCCATTTATCTGGTTGTCAATCCATATGCCAACACTTCTTTTGTGTGTCTTTAGTTATAGAGAAAGCCCCCGCTGTGACGACGGGGGCTTAAATGTTTCAATGTCATCCAACATCAGTCGCGGATCATGCCGACGAGGGCCAGCCAGAAGCGGGCCAGTCTGTACCTTTCGTCTTCCCGTTCGACTTCGCGGGGCATGTAGATAAAGACGTCTGAATTCCTCACCGCGTCGATGTCCACGTCGGTGTCAGCCATCACATCTCCTGCCGAGCGGTCCTTGAGGAAGTCCAGTGCGGTCGCCAGTCTGGCGTAGGCGAGGGTCCTAGCGCCCGCGTCGGCCAGAAGGTCGGTGGCCTGAGAGACCCAAGTCGGCTCATCCGTCCACTTGCCGGCGTGCCAGTTTGTGTCCCTATCTTTGAGGTCGTCGATGAGGCTGTCGCCGTCCTTGCCGCGCGGCGGGGGCAGGGGGCCGCCGGTGACGAGTGAATCCACGAGAGACTGGTGGCGGACGATCCGCCCGAGGTCGGAGAGGTTCCTGAAGCCCTCGTCCTTCCCCCATGTCATCGCCATCCACTGAATCAGGGCGGCCAACATCACCCTGTCGTGACCCAGACCCTCGGTAATGAACGAGGTTTCCTGTTTCGGTATGACGCACTCCGCAATGCGATAGGCCATGTCGCCCGCCGCCTTCACGTCGTCGCTTGGCACGAGGTCGAGCGGATTGAACCGCATCAGCAAGCCCTCGTCCAGGGCATCGACGGCCCCGTAAGGATCGATGACAAGCCCCCCTGAGGACGGGGCGTCCTCCGCTTCGAAGCTGCCGAAAGCGGTGTTCAGTCGTACGAAGCCCTGGGGAACCAGCGGTGGGGGAAAGGAGTCTTCGCCATCGTCGATGGCGTAGCTCAGGTCGGGTTCGCCGAACCTTTCGATGAAGTCCTTGATGCGTGCGAAGATTCCCATGTGCACCTCCCGTATGATGATGAAGTCTCTTCTCAAAGGCTAAGCGGCGGCCATCCTCATGGCAACCATCCTCATGTGGACAGTTTATGGCCCGCTATTGCCAGAACGGCGATAGTAGGTCTGCCTGCTGACTCCAACACGGCGACAGGCATCGGAGACGCTTTGTCCTTGGCCGATGAGCCTGTTGATCTGTTTGGCGATCTTATCGGTCCACCGGACTCCCGAGCCCTTCACTATGCCGCTCTGGCTTGGAAGGAATGAACTCTTGGCCGAGTGGTAGGGATTCGGGGTACCGATATCGGCACAATCCTCTCTGAGGTTCCAGCATGGAGGCTGGACACCGACCTGGATAGCATCCCTTCCAGGCTCGCGAAAGAACACCCTAGTTTCACCAAACCACGCAGGAGAGATGCTTTCATTAACGGACGAAATGATATCCATTGCGTGGGTATCTGCGCAGTTCAGTCCCACCAGCAACACCCTGGCCATAGCGACGGTGGTCTTGGTGTGGTCTCCGAAAACATAGATCATCTGATTCATGTCTTGGTAAGCTGCCACAGTGCTCACGTCGCGGCTTTTGCCGATGATGTCCACAAGCCACTTTGACGGCTTGGGAAGGCGGGCTGCCTCGTCGAGAACCGCCAGCGTGCGTCCGGTGGTCATGACGTGCGGGATCTGGGTCATGGCGGCGGCGTAGACTCGCAGCGTTTCACTGTCTTCCTGCATCTGTCGTGGAGACAGTCCCCAGAAAAAGTCGATATTTCCGTTCTTCAGCCACAGAACAACGGACTCCTCCTTCTGCGGGTCGCAAAAGTCGTCCTCGACGTGCCCAAAACAGCCAAGTGAAAGAGATAGACGAGAAGCGATTAAGTCTCTGTCAGGGCCATTTTGGGCGAGGATGTCGAGTTCAGGACACCCTTCCGCGATCTGCGAGAGAAGCCACCCGCCTGACATCGAAGAACCAAACTGCTCGCGGTGGCGGGCATCCATGCTCTCCAGGAAGTAGGCAAGTCCCTCCGGTACCAAACTTTCCCCCTCGCCCGCAAAACACATGGACAATTCGAGGAACAGTCCCTCGCGGGCGAGGACACGAACAGGGTCTATGTTCTCCTTTCCGACAGACGGAGGTAGCGGGTGCCCATATTCTGCGAGGTAAGACCGGGAATTGAATGGGTCACTCAGAACCACAGCCCTGTTGCCCCTCCTCCGAGCGGTCACATGCAGGATGTCACCCTTCGGGTCGAACACCCATACCGGAGCCGTCCAGCCAACCCCGTTCGGAGCAAGGAGGGTGGTGATGATCGAGAGCGTTTTGCCCTTGCGGGTCCCGGCGACGTAGAGCGACAGCCCTCCGGCGGCAGGGGTGACAACGAGCGGAGGATCGCCCGCCCCATGGTGTCCGACGGCCTCGCCAAGCACCAGGCACCGACCCTCTGAGTTGCCTATCATCATCACATTCGTCGCGTTCTTGGACATGTCGTTCTCCTTTATCTTGGTTGTAACAGTTGTTACACTCATTGTCAAAAGTCCCTATGTCAACACTAAAAAGAGAAAATCTTTCTCTGGGCAAATTTACACATAAGGGGTCACTGCCCCGGCGATCACGTCCATGTGCCTCTCGATGAATTCCCTCTCCCCTCTCGGGGCCGCCAGGGCGACCATCGCTTTCCCGCTGATCTCGTCAACGAGGCTCCAGAACTCTCCGCCCCGCAGAACCGTGTCCACCTTCACGCCCTCGGCGGGAACGCCGGGCATAGACGACAGGGCCTGCATCAGGGCCTCCGCCTGGCGGAGCGATTCCCCATCAGACGCGGGGCCGCACAGGAAGATGGCAAAGCCCGCGACCACCACGGCGGCGTGCTGGCCACCGGGAACCTTGCTCTGCCTCACCGCCCACTTCGGCACGGGCCGCTCGCGGGGAACGACTTCGCAGTCGTCACAAAGGTCCTTTTTCAGGATCGGGTGCCAAGTCCGTCCGCAGGCGGAGCAGATGCAGCCAGAAGCAGGGGCTATGGCCGCGTCAGGCACGCCGATGTCCCGCAATGTGGACTGACGGAAGCGGCCCCCGGCTCCCCTGAGAATCATCCTGCCGTTCGGTGCCCTGTACGCCCTGCTTGGCTTCGCCATCTAAGCCTCCCCCCCTTGAAACGCTTTGTATCTATGTAATAGATATTCGTGACAAAGTCAAGCACTTTTACGCCGTGGGATGCGGCTGCCTAAACAGACATCTTTAAAAGCTTGTCTAATCCGTAAAACCGATTGACTTTTATATTAAAATATGTACAAGAGAGGAATGAGAAGTCTGATGTAGGCGAAGGAGGGATCATGGACGGGATGGCGACACCCATGCGGGCATGGAAGGCAAAGGGGGACATCATCCTCCAGGTGGCGATGGGAGATGGGGAAGGGGTCTGTGACCTCCTGATGCTCGATTCAGTGCGGGGCTGCTTCCGCCCGAGTAACCTGGCGTTCGGCTTGGTCGATCATGCGGAGCCGATGCCGCTGGATGAAGCGATGGCCATGGCGACGGTGGACTGAGGACTACGATCGCCCGCCGACACCATTGAGTCGCTGAACCTCGCCTCCGCTGCACCGATCTTCGATTCAGCCTTGGCTTCGGCGGCCTTCAGGGCGTTTGCGCTTTCCTGGCGGGTACGGTCGGACTCCGCTTTGGCTCGCTTCCTCGCCTCCTCAGAACGGGCAATCTCCCCCTTCAGGGCCTCGACGTGGGACTGGGCCTCGCGGGCGGCTTCGGCAGCCTTCCGCTCATCGGCACGGAGACGGTCGATGGTTTTGGAATCCTCAACCCTCTTCGAAGAGAAAAAAGCCACCTCATCCTCGGACTGGCGGGCCCTTTTCAAGGAGGGTTGCGCTTTTCTGGCGCTCGACCTCAACCTCGTCGTCGCCGCAGCAATAAAATTCTGCCGACGACACCCTTCTTCATGGCACCAGTTCGACGGGAACGAGTGTGTTTGTCGTGGTGCCGTCGCCCACGCGACCGTTCGTGTTGTAGCCCCAGCAGAATGCCGACCCGTCTGTCTTTGCCGCGCAAGCGTGACTTTCTCCCGCAGATATCGCGGACACGCCTGATTCAAGCCCGGAGACCGAAACCGGCACCGTCGATTTAGCTGTGATGCCATTTCCCAGCCGCCCGACGTTGTAACCCCAGCATTTTGCCGCGCTGTCATGAACGACGCAGGCGAAGCCATAGCCGACGCTGAGGGCGGTAACTCCCGAAGAAAGCCCGGAGACGGCAACAGGCGTCAGCCTCTCCGTCGTCGTGCCGTCTCCGATCGATCCGTTATAATTCGCCCCCCAGCACTTCACCGAGGTGTCCAGCATCAAGGCACATGTGTTGCTGAAACCTGCGGAGACCGTGTAAACCCCTGATGTCAGCCCGGTCACCTGCTTCGGAGTGTAGCTTCTGCTCTTCCCCCCATTGCCGTGCTGTCCCGCGTCGTTGTCACCCCAGCATTTCGCCGCGCCATCATGCACGGCACATGTCTGCTTCGATCCGATTCCAGAAGCTCCCCCAGCTGAAATTGAGGTCACACCAGACGTCAGACCGCTTACATCGACGGGAACGCTTCTGTCTGTCGATGTGCCGTCGCCCAAATGCCCGTAGTAGTTACGCCCCCAACATTTCGCTCCACCCGCCGTGGTGATCGCACATGTGTGGGCAGCGCTTGCGGTGATTGACGCGACACCCGAAGTCAGGCCGGCAACATCTGCCCCGACCGGACTACCTGCGAATGTTGTGCCTCGCCCGAGCTGCCCTGAACCGTTCGCCCCCCAGCACTTGACGCCGTCGGCATCTGTGACCGCACAAGTGTGATTGCCTCCAGATTCCACTGCCACCACGCCTGACGTCAGTCCTGCGACATCGACTGGCGTGTGCTTCTCGACGTAGGTGCCATCTCCCAGTTGACCTGAACTGTTCAGTCCCCAGCACTTGACGCCGCCAGTGGCTGTGACCGCACAAGTGTGATTGCCACCAGCCGAGATTTGAACGACGTTTAGTACCGTTTCATTGATCACCAGAGTGTAGATTTGGCGCCCTTCGCCGTCCGTGTGTGCCGCCACGATCTCGAATGTGTTGGAGCCCGATGTCGTAGGGGTTCCACTGAAGACTCCCGTCGAAGCGGAAAGATTAATGCCTGCGGGGAAGCTGTGTGCGGCGTCGGAGTCAGAGAAACCCCAAGTCAAATCGCTTGTCGTAAGTCCGCCTGACAGAGTGGCAACGCTGTTGAAATCAAAGGTGTAAAGCTCACCGACCGTGGCTTCAGAAAGAAAACCCGCAAGAGAGACGGACGGGTTGAGGACGTCCGACGCCGGAAGTCCCGCGACGCTGAATTTCAAGACGTTCGCAGCGTGAACTTCCACACTATTCAACGCGAGTATTGATGCCGCGAATGCGAGGCTCCTCCCGATCATTACGCCCTCCATGAGTGGTACTCCACATACGATAACAGTAACTTAATGTCCCCGCATGTCAACACATGTAACCAGCGTTTGTCATCTTATGAGAACTGCCGGCAATCAGCGTTGACAACGGACTCCGTGTTAATTCATACTCCAGAATATCGCTGACGTAGGAGGAGCTTGGAGCCATGCCCATAGGAAAACACTGAGGAGGGTTGTGGCATGCGTACTAAGCTCGCACAGTTCAACGAAGATCATTCAAAAATGGGCGAGACGCTCAATTTGCTGGTGTCCGGCATCCGCCCCGATGCCATCCGCCCGGTGCTCGACGACCTCACCGACCGCCTCGTTGACGACGAGGTCGTGACGGAAGAGGAGGCGGGTTGCGTCGGCGACGATGCCACGTCGTCAAGGGGGGCGAACTGCGTCCGCTATGCGGGTGTGTACCTCGCCGGCGAGAAGGTCGCCCGCTACCTCGACGTGGCGGCCCGCTGGATGTACGTCGGCGCGATGTTCGGGGACCGTTCGGCAGCCTCATTCGTCTCCGCACACATCTCGGGCCGCATCGCCGACGCCGTCACTTGGTGTGAAGATGGCCGGCACATCTGCCCGAGCTGGCTCGCCGAGGCCGCTTCGGCAGCGTTGTGGTGGGGAGCCCTCGGCGACGAGAGCCGCGACACGGGTACGCTCGTCCGCCGCCGCGAGAACTTGGAAGGCGTGGCGACCCCGGCCACGGTCGGTGCCTACGTCAGCTACGCGGCCGGCATGCCTGTCCCCGGCACCAAGGCCGCCGAGGTGGTCGCTGCGCAGGCGGCCCATATCGCACAAGACTGGCCCGACGACCCGTGGGATGACGTCGAACCCCTCACCGCCGGCACCGCCGTCGGCTTCCACGTCGTCTGCCAAGAGGACATCACGGTCCCTGAGGAGGGCCGCGGGCGGGGGCAGGGCGACATCGCAAAGCTCGCCATCCTCAACACCCCGCTCCCGTTGCCGCAGTCTCCCGATCCCGACTGGCTTGAGTCCGAGTTGATGTCGGAGTTCCCGTACGCTCGCGATGCCGTGGCTCTCATCGCAAAGGAGATCCGCTCCGCCCGCCGCTGGGGCCGCCTGCACCTGTCTCTGAAGCCGCTGATCCTCCTCGGCCCTCCGGGGACGGGGAAGACGCGTCTCGCCCGCCGCGTCGCCGAACTCTGCGGGTCTACCTTCGTGGCCATTGGGTGTGCCGGCATGGCCGACAATCGCTCTGTTCACGGAACCTCCCGGGGCTACGCGACGGGCGGGCCGTCGATCTTCGCCCGCACGCTGGCCACGGCCAAGGTCGGGGGAGCCCTGTTCCTGTTCGACGAGGTGGACAAGTGCAATCTGGAAGGTGGTCGCAATGGATCGGTCATCGACACCCTTGTTTCGGTAACCGAGCCCATGTCGGCCTTCCGAGACGACTACGCCGAGTCCGAGATGGATCTCTCCGAATGCTCGTTCATCATGACGGCGAACACGCTCAACGGCATCAACCCCGCCCTGCTGTCCCGCTGCCGCACGGCGACCGTCGAGCCGCCTGAGGTCAAGCACGTCCCCCAGATCGCCGAGAGCATCGTCAGTGACCTCGCTCGCGAATGGGCCGTCGACCGCCGCTGGATTCAGCCACTCGATGGAATCGAACTGAAGGCCCTCGAAGCCCACTATCGCTCGACGCGGTCTGTGCGAGCCCTGCGGCGTGCCGTGGAAAAGGTGATCGACCTGCGTGAGCGGTTCGCCATGCCGCATTAATATGCGGCTCTTCGAAGCACTGGCTTCCCCTATTTCCAGGTGAGGTCAGTGTTTCGTCTAAACAAGGTGAATCTTGGAATTAGGCACCTGCGATCTGATGAATTCTTCGACATAACCGATGCCCGGGTAGCCCCAGAATCCATCAGGATAGCAAGCCCGTTGTGGTGCTGAAAGAGGATGGCCGCTCGCATCGAATTCGCTGACATCAAATACAGGATGCACTACTTCACTTAACGAGAACTTGTTGATCTCGTCTATGACGGCGTTCGCCGCGGGGATGAGATGCCAGAGAACGGCTCGCAACACGTTCTTTCGGTATTCTATGTGATGCCCCCGGTCATCCAGGGGCAACGTTTCGTCTGGAACGTGATAACAAAGGGTGCGTTCAAATCCAGTCTCGGCGGTTGTCCCCTCAACCAAGCTCAGCACGTCGAGAACGACGAGCTTGTAGTTCTCCACCGCCGGCACAATAAGAAAGTTAGGCGATACCCTGCCAACGTAGTAGGGAAGGTTTTCCACCAGACATTCAAGATCAATCAGGAAATCCACATCCAGCAGCACATCGAAGCGAAGGTCCGGCAACAATCGCGCGTTCTTGAAGATGCGTTCGGGCTTTGCGGTTTCCATCCAGAACTCGATAAGAGCCCGTGTAGCCGGAGTTAGTTCCAGATCCCCGCCGAAGAGACCTGAGAGGTAATTTTGGTGCACACTGGGAAACCTGCGAAGGTAATCTTCGATGCCTTCCCAGAACACGACTCTCACGTCGAAGCCGCCGTTTTCGACTGAGCGAGCGGACAGTTTTCTCACCGCCTCCTGCAGGCTCGAATCACGCCGGCTTGAAGTGGCGATCTCGAAATGCCTGAGCGGAGGCTCGAAGCCGCTTGCTTTCCGCATCTCTGCGATCACTTCGGCCTCCGACAGCTTTGCGTGCGGCCCTTTGGCTTTGCACTGCACTCCATGCCATCCATCAGGCCTCTGAGCATAGAAGTCCACGCCGTTTTGACGCTGCCCATTCCTGCCATTTATCTCGACCTGGCAAGACCACAACGCCTCCCACACGCCGCAGCACAGCCGCTCGAAAGCAGCCCCTGATTTTGGCGAGAGAATGTGGAGTTCCTCTTGCACGTCCGCTCCCCCTTCGGTTCGGACGAGATCATATCGCAGTTCTGCTAGAGCTTCACTGTGTACTCGTGGGGCACGAAATCGCGTCCGTCTTGAGACTTATAGCCGACCAGGTGCCGGCAGACGGGAGTCCGCTTCCCGCTCTGGGTCGTCCGAACATGGGATCGCCGCCAGTGCAGGCGTGGGCTTGATCGGAGGGCACCTTCTCCACTCTCGCCCGCGTCCTTCCGCATCTGAGCGGCGATGCCCTTCGGAATGATGGAAACCCGGCTTAATGCGGGAAGGGGGGCCTTGCCTTTTTTCACGCGGGCCCGGTTCAGCTTCTCGGGGGCGGGGATGTTCTCCGTCTCCGTCGTCTTCGAGTGCAGCATCAACACGAGATAGAGCAGCATCCCGCTCTCGCCCTTGATCCTGTCCGCATGCGACAGCCCGGTGTGGCCGAACATCGCCTCCGCCCCTCCGAACTGGTCGAGGGGCAGGATGGCGGGCCGCCCCTGCTTCGGATCTCCCAGGACGAACCAGCATTCGCCCGTCGCCTGTAGGATCGGCTGCGGGTGTTCAGGTAGCCGCACGAAATGGAACGGCGTCACCTGCCAGCGGGGGTGCGTGAATTCGGGGAACGCCTTCTCGTCTGGCAGTTCCTCGACCAGCAGGCAGAGGGTTTCCATGCCTTCAAGGGAGGGCACCTCGAACCACGAGGCCTCGTATGGCAGCGGGAGCATGCCCTCGTTGTGCATCGCCAATTCCTCGGCTTCGCAGCCGGGGAGGTCCATGGTGCCGTCACCGCAGTCCTCGACTGGGACGTTCAGGAACTCGAAAGCGTGAGCCGCCTGGATGCGTTCCGCGATCTCATCCATCCAATTCAAAAAATGCTGAGTGGAGACAGGATCAAGCGACGGGACGGCAAGCCCCGGGCCGCCGCGTCCACCTTTCAACGCGTCGATGACGTGGTGCTGGATCATGATTCCCGCTCGCTGATGAGAGAACGGGAATCATGGAACGAAAACAACGGTTGGCCAATACGTTTTTCAGATCGTTCAGAGCCCTCCGCCGACTTTCCGCCTGTACAAAACTCGGCCGCCTTCAGTTGACGGAATCAAGATCAGCGGTTCAGGATTCCCTTGTGGTTCTCGATCCAGAACTTCGCCGTCTTCGCCTTCTTGATGTTGACGTGTCCGGGATTGAACTGAGCGAACTTGGCCCTGATCTCTTCCGCGTATGCGACCTGCCGCTCTGTGCCCTTGAGCTCGGGAAGGCCGTCCTCTTTTGCCTTGGCCGCGGCCTCTTCTGCCTCCCTTTTCCGCTTCTCGTTGATGGCTTCCGCTTTGGCGAGGGCCTCGTCGGCAGTGGAACCCGTCACATAGGGGGAGATCACTTTCCATTCACGAGGCGTGCCGAAGTCCAGGGCCAGCGTGTCTTCGTCCTCGCCCCGCGTTCCGACGTCCTTCGGGATGAAAGGGAAGACTGGCTCTGCGGCGAGGCCATTCCTGACGACAGGGGCATAGTTCGTCCGCTCGTCGGCGATGGCCGCCTCAATGGCCCCACGGCGGGCGGCCAGCCTGGCGGCCTCGGCCTCCTTCGCTTCGGCTTCCTGTGCGTCCAGCGGGAAGGCGATCTTTGCCGCACTGATCATCGCGGACTCGTCGCGGCCGAAATCCTCGATCTCGCCGACGGCGATGCGGAACATCTCGGTCACGATACGTCCGCTGGTTTCATGCACGCCCTTCATCACGTAGATGCCGTCCGACAGCCCTTCGTAGCTGTCGACTCCGTTTCCGCTGTTAGAGCGGTCGGTCTTCGTCCTCTCCACCCGTGAGGACTTCACCCTGGTGGATCCGGCGACACACTCAAGCCCCACGACGCGATACAGCACGGCCTCACGTCCTCCGCTGACCTCTGCACAAAGCACGGCGGCGCCGTCCACAATCGCAAGCCCACCCCTGCGTCCGATATCGATAGTCATGATTCCCCCCTGAGATCGCTTTCATCTGATGTCATGCTGACACAAATATACAATAAAGTCAAGCATATTTACACATGGGAATGAAGAAAATGGCGGTCGCCATCCTTTTCAGAATGTAGTTATGGCGGTGACGATCATCGCGACCACGGCGAGGCCGGTGCCCCCGTACAAGGCGTAGTTCGCTGGGGGCATCTTGTCGGCGGAGGCGACGATTGCCGTGGCGGGCGCCTTGTACGCCTTCGCCAAATCCGAGGCCCACTTCTCGCCGATGCCGTTGCCCGAAAGGGCTGCCATTTCGCCTATCACCTGAATCCTATTTGCGTCCATGATGCTTCTCCATTCACCTATGTCGAATCCGTATGCCAACACTAAATATTGCCGACCGCATATCCGCCGTTGACGATCTGGGCGGCCAACTTCTGGACACCTTTCTTCGAACCCGCGAAGAGAGGGAGCTCGCCGTTTACGCGGAGCCACCACAGGCCGTCGTACCGCTGGCTGAACATGATGTGATTGCCGTTGTAGGTCTCGTCGTCGCTCTCTATCTGCTCTGGCCTGTAGCGCTTTACATTCGACATCTTCTCTCTCCTCATCCTTGGGAGCCTTAGGCTCAACCGCTCGGGGCTTATTGTTTAACTGTTTACATGATGACAGATATATATTACAAAGTCAAGCACTTTTACACATTTAAACGGAAAAAATTGAGACGGGCTATTGCAAGCTAAAACTTAACGTTCCCAGCCTGAATCCAGACTTTGACTCCGTTTGGCAGTAAAACGTGGTGGTATTCCATGTCGAGTCCTTTTGCTCTGGACGTTTTTCCTAGACTGGAAACAATAGTCTTTTCGTTGACGCGAATACAATCTGGGCTTGAAAGCAGCCGTCCGACCTCCGCAAACTTATTGGTAACCATCGCGGCCTGCATATTCTCGTAGGTTTTGACGCTCTTGCAGTACGTGTCTGTCGCGAGAACGATACCTTTCCCCGCTGTCGGTTCCGGCATCGGCCTGAAACCCGCTTCAATAGTGTCAACCGTCAGCTTGCTATAGCTTGTATTGCGACCCTTACTCTTCATATATTCAAGAGCTAGTTGGCGAAGCTCTGCTGGTACGAAACCCAGTTCTCTAAAAAGAGGCGCACTACTCTTTGCCGTGAGTTCAGCCACTTTTTTATGCCACGCATTGAAGCGGCAACATGGGTCAAAGCCGACAAGATGGAACTCGGGATCGTCTTTGAACGAGTTCAGATCCTTGTAGAGAGATTGAAGTTCCCGTGCCTCATCGGACAACCCCACTGCGTATGCGGGGAAACCAGATAGAATCAACAGTATTGTTGCTGTTGTAACTATTTTCATGTTGGAATAATCCTCATCTTTTATAATCCGGCACTATGAGATGAAGTTACTTACAAAATGCCTCGCTCAATAGCTAGTTTATGGATTGCATCGTCTATGTCTCCGTTTATGTCGAGATCTTTTCCTGTGATGCCCTCTAAAATTTCATTTATCTGATGCTTTGTCGATGGAACGAGATTCGTCTCCAAATGCTTTTCACCATCCAAATCAAAATATTCTTTCTTGTATTTCGAGCCGCACTGATACATGCGGTACACCACAGAAGAGCCAGATTCGGTCATATAAGTGACTGATGCACCCCCGTAGATGTATTCGCAGGCTTTCGCAGTTAATGGGGCTGAGCAAAGTGTGCCGGCGATAATGCATGTCGTTAGCAACTTCATTGCGCAAGCATCCTATCCTGAATCGACGAATACGATTGGAAAGCTAACGTCAAAATAGCGAAGCGTACAACGCTTCCTTGTCGTCGTTCACGATGTCAGTAGCGGTGCGGACATGTCACCGGCCTTGAACGCGAGGTCGCCACCGCCTTGGTCAGTTCGGGGAGCATGGTCTCGCCGTGGCCTTCCGAATACTCGACCTGGATCGCGTGTTTTCCACCGCCTATCGCGAGCGGCTTCCGTGTGAAGTCCTCCGACCTGGTCATGTCGCCTCCCTCATTGTTATTTGAATGCTGTGAGCCATCATCTTGTAGTGCCGGCCATTAGTAGAAAAGACCGCAACCAAACACTTTTATAAAGGGACACAGGGGAACACAGGGGGACGAAAAGGGGTGGTTTCTTGCAAGGTTGCGCGCTGCAATCATGAAAGCGGGGGGACCGCGAAAACCACAAGGGAGTCGCTATCATGAGTACCTTCGCACAGACACTCGCAGCCTTCGCCCATGAAGCCCAGGGGAGCAGGGGGCTGGCCGCCGCCCTTCGCAGGAACGCCCGCGACATCGCGGCATACAAGGAGATTGGCGGCCAGTGGATCACCATCGCGAAGGCCCTCGACGCCTCCGGCGAGGCTTCCCTCCCAACTGGCACGACGGCGCAACAGAAGAAGTCGCTCTCGAAGCTGCGGAAACGGTGGAGCGAGCTTCAGGGCGATCCCATGGTGAAGGCCGCCGTCGAGGCCGCCAGGAACTGCGAGACACAAACGCCGAAAGCAGGTCAGGCCGTAAATGCCGTGATCGATGCCCCATTACCGGAGGTGGTGGAGAATATGCCGACGACGGTTGAATCCGCCGAAGCATCCGACGACACCTCCGCCAACGTGGTTCCGATTTCCAAGGAGAGGCCAGTGGAATCCGTGTCTGCGGAGAAGCCGAAGGAAGCGGCCACCAACTCCGGCCGCCGCATCGGACGCATCATGTGATCCCTCACTCTGTGAAAGCGTTCCCAGGGGTCGCCGCGTCGTGAGTGACCCTTCTCACTTCCGTGAATGAGGGCAAGGAATTCTTCGACCCGGTGCAGCGACCGCCGTACCTCCGCCAAGAGCTCTTATTCCCCGTCATTTCCGTCAGCTTCTCGGCATCGCCGCCGGACAGCAGCTTGCAGTCGGCCATGAACTGGTGCCGCAGCATGTACGGGGTGATGACGAAGCCCGCCACAAGCCTGCCCTCGGTATCCTTGGAGGCCCTGTCGAACAGGTCGCGGGCCTTCGCCCTGGTGTGAAGGGAGACCGGAGCCACCTTCACGCGGGAGCCGGGCCTGTCGGGCCGACCGATCTTGGCGATCTCGACGAACAACTTTGATATCCAAAGTGCGTCCTTCGCCGCCACCTTCTCCTGCGGCATCCTGATCTGCTTGACCGCGAATGTCCTGTTTCCTTCGGCGTCCCGTCCGTCTTCGATGCGGCACAGGGTCTTTCCGGTGGTCACCGCGAGGAGTTCGATGGTCTTCCCGTCGGAGCGGGCGGCGATGCCCTTCGCCAGGTGCTCGTCCCGACGTGCGGTGCCGAGGCACATGCCGACGGCCACCGCGAGGAGGTCGCGGCATTCGACCCTCTTCAAGGCGTTCCGCCACAGGAAGGGCTTCCATATGCCAGAGCGGGCCAGCAGCTCTTTCACGGACTCGCTGAACGTCTTCTCCGATTGCACGACAGCAGAGAGCCTTCCGCCTTCTGCGATGGCCCTGTCCCGCAGGAATAGCTCCCAGGGGTTCATCTTCGCCGTCGGGGCGTAGTCGTAGATGCGAGCCAGCGACCCATGTCCGTTGTCGTTCTTCACGGCGTCGACGACGATCCGCATACCGCTTGAAGCCGAGACCGAAGCCCCCTTGGCGAGCTCGGCGGGGCGGGGGCCGACGGCGAAGCTGACGGCGAGGGCATCCCGCATGGCTGAGTCCCAGCCCTCTACCAGCGGCCACAGGCGGAGCTTCCAGTCTGGCACCTTGCGGGCGAGGTCGGCCTGGCGGCGGCGGGAATCCCTGTCGCCGTGGTCGGCCTCCAACACGCCCTCGGCCATCTCCCCCTTTTCGACGGCATCCCGCCACAGGTTCGGGCGGCCGGCGTTGGCGTCGAGGTTCTCCTTCACGCCTGGGCGGTAGCGGGCCAGCAGTGGCAGCCAGAAGCCGAGCCGCTCGCAAGCACGCTTCCACGAAGCCAGATCCCTGTCCTCGCTCGGCCAGCCGACGCGGGATGCCGCCCCGACTTCGTTTGCGAACTCGCCAGGCAGTCCGATGGCGCCGCCCCTGCGGAGCGAGACGTCGGTTATCGTCCTCAGGGCCTCGCGGGTGCCCTCGGAGGCGGCCCACACGATGGCGGCCCTTCGGTTGTAGTAGGTCGACGCAGTGCGGGAGTGCAGCTCAGGCGGTGCGACTGAGTGGCCGCCGTTCCGCAAGCGGGTGATCATACCCTTCATCAAGCGGCGGTAGTGGGCCTCAGTCCGCTCCGATACTGGCTCATGCGTCCGCGTTCTGTCGTGATCCCTCAGCAGGGCGACAGCACGGTCGATGCTGTTCCGCAGGGAGTCCGAGATGGAGAACCGCCCCGAGCCTTCGATGATGCCGCCGAACGGGTCCCACCCGTGCTTGTCAACATTGATGTCAACATTGATGTCAACATTGGTGGTGTTCGCTTCCGCTGCCTTTTTTTGTGCCATCGGCTGGGCATCTTGGGCCGTCGCTTTGGCATCTTTGGCCGCCGGGCGATGGCGGGCGATAGCGGGCCGCTCTTGGGATCGCAGTCCGTCGAGTAGACCTGCGAAGGGGTCGAATCCCTTGCCAAGGGCGGTTGCCCCCTGACGATGCGGGGGAGCGTCCGGAGTGACTGCTCCTGGGATGTTCGTCTCCCTTCGTTCCCCTTCGTGTGGCCTTGCCGCGGTGGTGTGCTGTTTCGCGTCCATGTCGTCCCTCCCCTCTTTGTGGTCCCGTGCGTGCCATTCGGCACATCATTCCCGGAACGTATCCTCAGTCTTAGGATGTGGAGGGAGCATGCAAGGAACCAGGGAATACAGAACAGGTCGGACCACGCAGCCTCCCCCGCTGCGCCAAGATCGCTGCGGGAGCCTCGCGGGAACATGATGGGAGCCTATGCTTCACACAGCGGGAGCAATCGGGGAGCGGTGTGGGAGCGTTCCGCCCACACAGGGGAACACCAGGGTAACGCCATGGGAGCACCAGGGGGAACGCAGGGGAATGCCATGGGAGCACAAGGGGAACGCAGGGGAGCACCATGGGGAACTCAGATGCCGCGCTCCCGCCATGCCGATGTGTAACGGATACTAGAATGCATACGCACTCTCTGCGATATGTCCCTGGAAAGAGGCGGCAGGGGCGGTACTTTTACACCCTGAAGGCTGTTGCCAGAAGCGTTTCCGGGTGACCCGAGAGACGCTTTTGTATGGCCTGAGAGACGCTTTTCCGAGGAAAACAGGGCACGTTTTTGGTCTCCACCTTCTCGGACGGAGGCGGACTCACCCAAGAAGACGGGCGAGCAGCCCAGTGGCCTTCGGATTGCGAGCGAGGGACAGGTATTCCTCAGCCTGGTGCCGTCCCATGGAACCGCGTTCCCGCAGTCCGTCGGCCATCGCCTTGACGACGTGGGCGTTGCGGGAGAGGGAGGCGGTGGCGAAGACCATGGCCTCGTCGAGAATCTTCTGGGCCTCGACGTCGATCTCCTTGCACCCCGCGACGCGGACGCCGATAGTTGAGAGGCCGAGGCGGACGATGCGGCGGCATGTCTCCGTGGCGGCCTCGATGTCGGACGAGGAGCCATGGGAGATGCCAGCGGCGCCGAAGAAGTGGCGTTCGGCGGCGTACCCACCCAGGGCGAGGGCAACGCGGCCCTTCATGGTCTCCGCCGTTTCCATGCGGTCACGGTCGGCCAGGGTGGAGAGGACGAAGCCCGCCGCACCGCGGGCGAGGTCGTCGGGGACCACGCTTGCCTTCAGCACGGTGCGTCCGACCAGCTTTGCCATGATCGCGTGGCCGGCCTCGTGAAGGGCTACCCGTTCGAGGTCTTTCGCACGACGGATTTCAGAAGGGGCGATGGCCTCGCCCATGGCACGGCGGATGCGGGCCTTCAGGAGCCGCAGGGAGCGGTGGCCCTCGAACTCGTCGAGCAGAGCTTCGCGCATCTCCTCCCCGATCTCGGGCAGGGCCGAGGGGTCGGCCCCGAAGTCCTCCGCCACGCCCTTCACGAGGGCGGGGAAGGCCCGTTCGGCATCCTCTCGCTCGGGTTCCTCTGCTCGGACGACGGTAAGGCGGGAGAGAAGGGGCTCAGGGATGCCCGCCAAGCTATTGGAGCAGAACACCCATGAAATGCGGGAGGCGTCGATCGGGACCTGCAGGAAGTTGTCGGTCACGCGGGAGGCGGTCGAGGGCTCCAAGACGGTCAGCAGGGCGTCAACCAGGCGTCCGTTGTTCGTGGAGGTGGATGTCTTGTCCAGCTCGTCGAGGACGATGATCGGGTTGGCCACGCCCGAACCCATGACTTTTTTGTAGATCATGCCGGGTTCCGCATTCTGATACGAGCGGTTGTTGCCCAAGATGGAGAAGCTGTCGTTCAGCCCCGCACAGGAAGCCTCGCTGTACGGCACGCACACAAGCTCGGTGAGACGCTTCGCCCACCGAGACTTGCCGACGCCTGGTGCCCCGTCGATCAGCAGGGGCGGCATCCAGAAGCCGTTGGCCATGCCGACACGACGGATCTCCAGAGTCTCGCGGACGTGGCGGTTCGCTTCCCGCATCCAGGGGAATTCGGACTCAAGGACATCGCAGACCTTGGCGATCTCCGGCGAGCGGGCGACGGGCAGGCCGGCCACCGCTCGGGCGAGGCTTTCCTGCCACAGGCGGGGGAGACGCTGGTACTCGGCCATGGCCGTATCGGCATCGGCGACAGACACCAGCCCAGCCTCCGCCCCCCGGGGGAACAAGTGCGGGGGGATGGGTTCCTTCGCTTTGCGGGCCTCCAGCACGGCACTGGCGAAGCTGGAGCGGGCATCCTGCCGCATCTCGTCACGCTTTTCAGGGTCGTCGTGTCCGGCCTCTTGCTTCTTCGTGGCTTCCACGGGATTGCACTGTTCACCCCCGTCCGGGATCTGCGACTTCCCATCCTTCAGGGAGGAACAGGCATTGGCGAGGTTGCCAAGGAGACGGGAGACGTCGTATGCGGCGTTCTCCATCGCAAGACGGGCGGCAGGCATCGGATTGGAGTCCTTGAGGGCGGAGTAGCCGTCGCGGACGCCGCGCGTGTATCGGGCACGCGTCTGGATGCGCTCGACGAGCTTTTCCATCTCCTTGTAGCGCCGATCCTCTACGCCCATGTAGCGGGCGACGCGGAGCGTGGATCTGGCCCCGAACACGACCTGCGCCACGATGTCGGCAAGGCGGACAAGCTCACTCGGAGCCTCGATCTCGTCGTCCGGCGGGTCATCGTCGAAGTCGAAGGGGATGTCGTCGCCGCCACGTTCGTCTCCGGAGGAGGGCGGAGCCACACCATCGCGGAAGTCGTCTCGGACCTCAATGCGGTCGTCGGCCATGGATCCGTCCTTCCCTGTTCGTGGACACGACTACTGTGCATCGATAAAAGTGCTCGCATGCCAGAGAAAATAGGATGACTAATATGTGTTGTCATGTCAACTAAATTGTCACATCTGACAAGGCAAACAGAAATGGCGTCGACCGCAGCCGACGCCATTTCTGTTCTGAGCGGGGAGCAGGGCTCTGAGATCAGTCGCTGTCTCCGGAGAGGATGGCGGAGGAAAGTCCGAGGGCGGACAAAACTACTACCGAGTAGCCGAGGAAAGTGGCCGCACTCACGAACCCACTGGTGCCGGCCACAGGGCCACCCCCCGTAAGAACGGTAAACACGTATCCTGCCACCGCCAGCATGTAGGCGGCGAAGGTCAACTTGGCGAGACCGATGGCCTTGTGGGCGATCCCACCCACCATTATGTCCCCGACGGCCCCTATGGCGAACCCGACGATTCCGAATATGATCTGCATAATTTCGCTCCTTTTCTGCCGAAGAGAAGCTATCCCCGCCTCTCCTTTCTTAACTGTCCTCATGATGACATATTAATTGTAAAAAGTCAAGCGGTTTTATGCTTCACCCGAAAATTTAGGTGATGTCGGTCAACATGCCCGAGAAGCAGAAGGACGGGATGCCGCAATCGGCCATTTTGTCCCGGAGGGTGGCTACGGCCTCCTCGAACGGGCCATGACGTTCAAGATCGATTTTCGCTGCGATCGGCACGGGGAGGATGGCCTCCAGGGACGCCCGGAACGTCTCGGGGTCGGTGACGCGGGCGTTCGCGGCTTCACTTCCGAAGAGGGCTTCGCTGTTCGGAACGAGGCGGAGTGTGGCTGCTTCCTTTGCCTCCGCAGCCGCGGCAATGAGGGGCAGGAGCATCCGGGGCGAACAGGCATCGGCCAGCCCCGCTTTGACGCCATGCAGGTAGACTGGTGTCGTTCCCAACTTCTTCCATCCCGCCGCCACGGCCTCGCGGACATCGCTTAAGGGGTCGCGGGAGGGGAGGTATGCGGAGGCGTCGATTCCATGGAAGCAGCCGTTCTCGGCGAGAGGCTTCCAGTTGGCATCAAGCGGAGCATAGCAGAGAGCCCGTCCCCGTCCGTCGATCACGAACATTTCACGCACGCCCCGGGATGACATCGGCCCCGCACGCTCGGTCATGACCAACCCGTCGCCGGCGGGAGCCGCGAACATGTTCGGGTCGCCGACGCAGACGCCGGATGTCCAGAATCCCGTCAACTTCAGATGGCCGGCAAGGGCCTCCGCGTCTGCGGGGGAAAAATGGGACACGTGGTGGATGGGCATGTCTGTCCTCCTTGGTATCTCAGGCCGAGTGGACGACGCGGAGATCCATGTCCTCGATTTCGAAACCGCGGAACCCCCGTGCTTCGCAGATGGCGGCGAGGGTCTCCATCTCGGCGACGAAGGCCGACGAATTTTCAAGGTTCGCCTCCACCCTGCCGTCCTTGATGACAGTCTGGGGCATGAGGCCGGTCACCGCTCGGCGGATCTTCAGCGTGTCCACGTCACGGGCCGTCGAAACCCGGCAGCCGAAAAGGCAGCCCCGGAACTTGTCGAACGGATCCTCGAACTCGATGTCCTGGTCACCCTTGAAGATGTCGTCGCCCGCCAGTTCGGAGGAGGAGCCGGCCATGCGGTCGGAGGCGTTCAGCAGGAGCGGCAGCAGCATGCGGGGGTCGCATGCGTCGCCTGACATCATCTGCACGCCGTGCAGGTAGACGGGGGAGGTGCAGAAGGCGTCGGCCCAGCCGTTGGCCACCGCCAGAAGGATGCGGAGCATAGGCTCCGAGAGGTCGGGAAGGGGAACCGAGGCCCCCTTCAGGGTTTCCTCACGGGGCTCCCAGTCCGACGTCAGTTGGCAGGAGGCTAGCCGCTTGCCGTCTCGGTCGATCACCACCATCGAGCGGCTAGCGTTCCACGGCAATGGGCGGGCGTCGTTGACGGACACTTCAAGGCCGCCGCCGATCGGGGCGGTAAACTGACGTTTCGAGTGACCACAAGCCACCCAGAGACCATGCTCCTGAAGGAAAGAAGTAAGCGTAGTCGCGGTCTCCTTGTCGAACGCCATCATGCCCCCCTGCCAATCGCTAACATCACAATATAATACTTTTATGTGTTGGTCTGTCAACATTTATGGAGAACGCGGAATTCAAGGCCAGAAGGCCGATTACGCATCCAGGAGGCATTGCCGACATTCTGCCTCTCGGGTAGAAATCAAGGCTTGCATGCAAGGTTAAGGTTGAAGAACGGAGGGGGCGATGACATCAGAGACTGCGACAGGGGGCGGGCAAAAGCTGGTCGTCAATCAGGTCACGCCAGGCATGCAGGCGGATGCCGCAGGCATTCAGGTCAACGACATCCTCATCTCGATCGACGGAAAGCCGATCTCGACCAACGACGACTTGTCCGCCGTCATGGCGGTGCTGACCGGGCGGAGTGCCATGGTCATCCAGCGTGGGTTGGAGATCACCGAGGTGGAGATCGAGCCAGGCCGCCTGGGCATCAGTGTGGAACCCGCCCAAGCCCGCATGCTCGAACGCGTCAAGGCTCGCTGCGTCCAGGTGACTACGGCCCCGACGCTTGAAGGTTTCCGGATCACGAGTACCATCGACATCGTCAGCAGCGAGTGCGCGCTGGGCATGAACGTGCTGAAAGACTTCCTCGTGGGACTCAGCGATTTTTTCGGAGGTCGAAACGAGACCATCCAGAACGAACTGCGTCATGCCCGCCAAGTGTGTGTTGACCAGTTGCGGTATGAGGCACACATGGTCGGTGCCAATGCCGTTGTTGGCTGTAGCCTCAGCTATAGCGAGTTCAGCGGCAAGGGCACGTCGATGCTCTTCATCGTAGCGGCAGGGACTGCCGTGACTGTGGAGCCCTTGGCCTGCACCGTCGGTACTCGTTGACGGACAGCAATCGCGATAAGCAGGAGGGGCGAGAATGGGTCAGGCACGGACAAGAGCGGCGAGGCTCAGGGCACAAGTGCGGGAGCTTGAAGCGTTCTTCTCCTCGATCGGCGTCGATGATCTCGCCCCAGGCTTCTACGACAGCCCCGCACTTATAGAGGCTGAACGGCAGAATCCCTCAGTCCTCAAAGCCTACGCACCCTCGGCAGCCTACACCATGTCAAAGCTAAAATAATACTATACTGGTAACTTACCTTGTATCGCGAATTACCCCCCTGATGACCTCTATTTGTTGCCTTATACGAACTTGGCATTCCGCTGTCGTTTCATATGCGAAGCAATAATTCTCTTTAAACTCTGCCGCGGACGAGTCTGCTTGTGTTTTAAGGTCTGCACGCGGTTTATCTCGGAGACGGTCTGCCTCCGCTGAAATGACCAGTACCATTGCTAAGAGTACAATGGGAAAGCTATACAATGGCCTGATGCGGTAGCGGATTCCATCATCTTTTGCGGCACTTGAGGCCACCCCCTGGAATTGTGTTAAGGCTAAAAAAACTAGGGCGCTGCCCGCAAGAGAAGCGAATATATCCAGGCTAAAGGATGCTGCTGTTCGCTCTAGGGTGCCTTGCCAGATGAATGCCAGAACCAACCATGTACAAAATTGGGCGGCAAGGGCAGCGCCCGTCCAAAGAACACCATTGCGGCCTTTCCATATTTTCGCAGTTGAGCCAATTAATATTGCAGTACCCCAAAAAATTGCAGAACCTCCAGAATAGAAGATGCCAAACGCTCCGATGGCGATTGGAGTCAGCAGGCAATAAGCGCCCTGAAAACCGATTAAACGGGGTTTTTCTACTTTGAGATCTGATGATGGTATATTTACACGATGTAGAATGCCCGCCCACCCTATATATAATGAGTACGCATATATAGAATTCAATAGCAAGTACCATGCTATCTGAATATTTGTTAACACATAGTAATACCGCACCGCGTTGAATATAAGTATAGCGGTATTTAATATAATAAAAAATGCAAAAAAATAATATGATTTAGCGCTTCCTGTCTTGAGGTAATAAGTGAAAAAAACAAAATAAATCACACATGTAATTGCAAAAGTTAAAAATGACATTGCCGCTGAAGAAGAATTTTCAATAATTATTTTATAGCTTGCTTCAGTCATGTCGGAAGGTTTTGGGCTGATTTCCATTAGTTGTTCAGAAGAAAAGCCAATCGTGTCTCCAAATAAAATTGATGATAAATATCCTATTACGACAGTGAAAGCGATAAATTTTATCATTCTGAAGCGATGTATTCGCTTCAAATATACAACTTCATTGTATTTCGATACGACCTCTCCAAGAAGATCGCTCCCACGAGTTTCGCTCTGGGTTCCAAAATCATAAATAACGTCATTGCTGTTGAGAACCACTAATGAGTCGTTTTCTTGTTGATCCTTGACATCAAGATATACCTGTTCTCCATCGGAGAGGACGCGAGAAAGGGTTGTTAGTATCTCGTCTCCTTCTGCGGAAGATACCTTCACGCGACGATCACATCTTTCGAAAATTGCTAGCATAGCTGCCTACCTGAAAACGACCCTGGCGCGATTTTACGATAAAGTGTGGGGGAGTCTAGAGGCCTCTCAAATTTGTGCGTGCTGCGTTCACGAGCGTGCCGATATCCAATCCTTAAGGTTTTTTACGCGGGCTAGGTCGCCGACATCGAGGTCGTAGCCCGATATGCTCGCCGTTCCGTTGGTTGCGTAGATGTAAACCATTGAAGCCTCCTTGTTGATCTGATGTTGCCGTATAAACACATATATATTGCAAGGTAAAGCGGTTTTACGCTGATTGGGTTTTCAGTATTAGTCTAGACTTCCCGATGTGGAAGGTCGTTGCCGTCCGTGGTCCCTGCATTGGGGTGGGACATCACAATTCTCGTTCGAGGAGGAGTTGCCAGTTTCCACGGTGCGTAACCAAAAAGGGCGAAGCCGAAGCCCCTCCACATCGCTTATGGCCCTCAGTCGTCATGGACGCCCATGGGTCGGACGAAGACGGCGTAGTCGCGGCCCGCCAGCGAGACGGTGCGGAAGTCGCCTGCCGGGCAGAAGATCTCGGCGAGGGCATCGTGTTCGGCCTGAAGGGCTGAGTCAGACGTCATCTGCACGTAGTCAGACCCAAACGGGAAGACCTCCAACGCCTCGATCCTGAATGTGCAACCGCCGGCCTTGAAGGTGCCCTCCAGTTTCGTCATCGCCTGGGCGCCGATACCCCTTGGGCGAGAGCCACGCACCCATGAAGTCGAAAGGGTAGGCGACGGTCGGGGCGGGAGTTCCGAGAATGTCCTTCATGGCTTCCTCCTGTCTGTCCATGCCCCGATCATCGGGCTTCGCATTCGTCCGGCGCCGGCGGGGGCTGAAAAGGACGGGGCCTCCCGAAGGAGACCCCGTCCACCTGCTGACTGGAGAATTCAGAGTGTGAGCCCAGTTCCCCTCATAGGCTCCGCGACCTGGCGGCTCGCCGCATCACGCCCCGCTCTCCTGTCGCCCGCCGCCAAGGCGATATCAAAAATGCCACGCCTCTCATGGCTGCGGGACGGGCCGATGTAGCAGCCCCTCTCGGCACCCTTCGCGTCTGACTTGGCCACCTCGGCGGCACGGGTGCCCTTGTCGATGAAGCGAGAATAGCCGTAGCTGCCGTTCCCCAGCAGGGCTGCCGCAGACTCGATATCGTCCTCGTCCTCGTCCCAGTCGGCGACCTCTCGACGGTACTCGGCCTTCTCGATGCCGTTTAAGGCAGACTCCATCGTATCAAAAGACAAACCCGCGTTTTCGTCGAAGTCCATCCCGTCGCCGCCGGCCTCGCCGACGAACACATCGCAGGTTTCGCCCCTGCGGAACCTGTTGGTCGGCACATAGTCGTCGATCCCCGCGAGGATCGCATCTATGTCGCTGTCGTCCATCCCGTAGCCCACGTCCATGTACTCTCTCATCATCGCCTCCTGCTTCCAGCGTTCCGCATTCAAGCGGCCTTGAAATGGATTCTGGCACTCTTGACATCGGACGTCAAATAATCCGTATGTCAACACATGTGCTGTATCTGAAAACGTTACGAACAGCTGGGATCGTCATTTAACGTTGGAGGACGAGGAGAGAGGGGCTAGGCACCGTTCTTCTTGGGGGTCTCTGCCTTCTCGCCAGCATTCTTTTTGCGGGCCTCGACCTTCTGGAATGAACTTCGGGTCGCATCGATCGCCCGGTCGTGGTCGTGGAGCGTGGTGTAGTCGACCAGAAACGCCACAACACTACAAAGGTCATCATTCATCTTCTTGATGTGATGGATGAGGGCGTCGATGCGTTCATTCTCGGCTCTCAACGTTTTCGAAAAAACCCCGATCTGCTTCCCCACCATCTCGTTCGATGAAGCCACATCCCTCTCGAACGCATCAATCTTGCCTTCGAGCGAGGCGAGTGTCTTGCCTTGGGCGGCCACTTCCGCCGCCGCCGCATCCACCGCCTTCCGCAATCCCGCGTTCTCATCCCGCAAGGTGCGGATCTCAACAAGCAGTTCCTGAAGCAACTTCTCAGACATTTGATCTCTCCACCGTGACCTATTCCATCATCATTAATATGATAAATCCGCATGTCAACACCTGGTGACACGTCATCTCGACAGCCCCATCCCCCTCGATCTGCCCCTCGACGGTGACAGGGTGGATGCCGCACGTCGGACGGAGACAAAGCCTGGTCCTGCCGCCGAGCCCGTGGCCCTGCCGCCGTATTTGTCCCAGGAGGAGTTGTTGCCCGTCATCTCCGACATCATCCCGCCGTCGATCTCGCCTGCCTCGGCCTTCGATAGCTGCTTGCAGTCCGCCATGAACTGATGCCTGAAGACGTAAGGGGTGATCGACCAACCCGTGATCTCGGTGCCGTCCTTCCCTTTGGAGAGTGAGGAGAGCAGATCCCGGGCCTCAGCCTTCGACGGAAGCCTGACCTCCGTCACCCGCCACCCTTCGGAATCCACCCCACCCTTCCTCGCCGCGTCGAACATCATCGCCAGCCATGGGGTCTGCTTAGCCGCCACCCACTCATCAGCGTTCCCGCCCTTCCCTTTGATGCAGAAGACCCTCGCCCCCTTCGCATCGCGGGCATCCTCTACGGTCAGGATGCGGTAGCCTCTCGCCGACACCACCTCAAGCTCCCCCTCCTTCAGGCGGAGGGAGACCCCGTAGTACAGGTGCTCGGAACGCTTGGGGGCGGGAAGGGCAAGGCCGACGGCGAGAGCGTCCATCCTCGGCTCTTTCCGCCTTACCGCCTCCTTCCACATACCAAGACGCCAGTAGCCTGTCCGCCGCCCGCAGTCCTTCACGCTCTCCGAGTACGCCTTCTCGTCCCTGACCGCTATCCTCAGCGACCGCATTCCCATGACCTCCTTGCCTGCCTCCGAGGCCCGGCGGTGGAGGAACTCCAGCCACGGATGCCACTCACCGGCCCCCCGCTTGTAGCGGTAGGTCCTCCGAAGGCTCCCGTGCCCGTTGTCGTTCTTCACTGCGGCCACGCTCACCTGCATGCTGCCGTCTGGCGCCACCGTGACGTAGACACCCTTCTTCAGTTCCGCCGGACGCGGACCCAGGGCGAACGAGACGGCAAGGGCATCGCGGTACACGGACGCCCAAGCCTCGACGTGCGGCCACACCGACTCCTTCCACCGCGGATCCTGCCTGAACAGGTCCGCCTGCTTCCTGCGAGAGTCCCTGTCATGGGGGGATGGCTCTATATCCAGCTCATCCTCACGCCATAGCCGCTTCCGACCGTCGGCCACGCTGGCGTGAACGTCCTCCTTCCGCCCAGGCTCCCACTCTTCGAGGATGGCCGAATAGAACTGAAGGTCGCCGTGAGCCGTCGTCCAGGCCCGCCTCTCCTCCGCAGGCAGCGTGGTAAGCGAGAACGTACACTCCGCAGGGTCCGCCGCAGTGATAGGGGCCACCTCCGTCCTCACGTCCTCAGGCATGCCCTTGATGCCGTTTCGCCAGGCTATGGCGGCCATCATCTTCAGGGCGTCCGCCACTCCCTCGGAGGCACAGTAGATCATCGCCGCCCGCCTGCTGTAGTAGGTCCGCTGAGTGCGGGACACGGCCTCTGGCCGCTGGATCGCCTGCCGACCCGCCAAAGGGGCCTCTCCCTTGGCCCCCCCCAGCATGCGGGCGAAGATCTCCCCATAGTGCTTCGCCGTCTCTGGCTTCACGCCCTCATGCGTCCGCGTCGCGTCGTGCTCCCGCAGAAGCTCAAGGCCCCGACCCATCTCTCGGGCGACGGTGGGGGACAGGGCCATCATCTCGTCGAGATCCCTTTCCAGCCCGATGGAATCCCGTTCCTTAACGAGGGCGGGTGAGGGCACATCCATCTCCACGCGGCGACCGACATGGATGAGGGACTCTCTGGAACGCTCCCTGCCGAAAACGCGGGATCCAGCAAGGGTGTCCACCTCGTCATCCTGCCTGCCGCCCTTCTTGCGTCCGTCCCCGCCTATGCGATCCCACCCCATATGTCCCTCCCGCTTTCTCACATCACAGAAGTGGTCTGTCGACTCACATTCATCCAGGATCTATTTTGACATCATAACCACAACAAAGCAACCTAACTTCCCTCATGTCAACACCAGAACCAAAGACGGCCCAGCGTCGGCGGAGACAACACCACCCCCGTGACGACAGCCCAGTGTCGGAGGAGACAACATCACCCCCGTGACGACAGCCCAGTGTCGGAGGAGACAACATCACCCCCCTGACGACAACCCAGCGTCGGCGAAGACCACACCACTCCCCGTGAAGACAGCCCAGCGTCGGCGAAGACAACACCACCCCCGTGTAGACAGCCCAGCGTCGGCCTGATGGCAGCCCGGCGTTTGACGGAGGCATCGCCCCTGTAGATCCCTCCGTTCAGGCTTGGCTACAAGAACCGCCACAAGCCGCCGTTTAGCAATGCACTGGGAGGTCATCAGGTGGGACGGCGATGGTGTCGGGGGACGGGTTTTGGTGGCAAATAGATCCAGGATGAATGTGAGCAATTCTCATAATTCCAACCACCGTCCGAGGAGGTTGGAACTGCCTGCGTGAGGCGTTTTCAGCCCCGTGGGAAGAGGTCACGGGTGCAGGACGTGGCATCCAAGCCAAGTGTCGGAAATCTCTCTCAGGAGGCCCCAAATGGCTTCTTCGGACATCGCTTCGGATGCAGAAGAAGGTCGCTGCGATACCGTCGCCTGAATGGCTCGATATGTGGCCGCTAACCCCTTGCGTTCCTTATGTTTTCCGTAGGTCTTCCGTAGGGTTTCCTAAGGAAATCCGTGGGCCTTCCGTGGGTCATCCGTCAAAATTCCGCTGGGAATCCGCAAGAAACAACGCCTACAAGAGTTGACATACGGAAAGTTATAATGCCTAACGAGTGTATAATGAATGAACTTGGGGAGGCATGGCGATCATGGAAAAGACGAGGGACGTGAGGAAGGACGCGGTGGCGAAGGGGTTGGCGGATGCCTTGGCAGACATCTACTCGCTGAAGTCGAACGCGAGTTGGGGTGACGAGGGGGCTGCCCTGTCCCGCCAGGAGATAGACCTCGCTTGCCGTCTGAAGGGCTTGGTTGGCGAGGACAAGGCCGATGCACTGGTTGTCTCAGCTTTGAATGCACGGGAGGACTGATCCATGGGAGGCCTGCTCAGAAGAGCGGTCGCATCGGGTCGCCACAGGACGATACGGGACGTGATCGCGGAGAACCTCGCGGATATCGCCGAGCTTCGGGCGAGCGGGTGGCCGTGGGGGAAGATCGCCAAGCTGCTGGAGGACGACTCCCCTATGGTCGGTGACATCGGAGGAGCGACCGTGTCCCGCTACTGCCGCATGATGGGCGTGGCAGGGGGCGGCGTATTCCCCCAGAAGGCTGTCGCCGAAACCTCACCGCCCCTGCCAAGGCAAACGCAACGCCCGTTCTTGAATGCGGATCCCATGTCCCTGGCTTCGATGCCCGAGCGAGAGGATGCGGCATCACCCCCACCAAAGAGGCGGCCTGTCAGTTCCGAGAGGAAGCCGAGGGGGTTTGACTTCTCCTCCTATGGGGAACCCAAGAAGTCCGCGGGTGACGACATCCTGGCCGCCGCCGGCATCGTGGTGGGCGAGGAAATCGCCATCACCCGCACCATAGGCCTTCCCAAACAAGCGGCCCGCACGGCGGAGGTCTCTGTATGCTTAGAAGTGGAAGCCTTCCCGCCGCAGTTTGAGGAAGAGTCTGGCCACCCAGAGACCACCGACGAGATTTCGGAAGAGGACCCTGAAGAGACCGAAACCACGGAAGCCGAGAATGTCGAAGAGCAGGGGGCCGTTGACGAGCTTGAGGATAGCTCAGACTTCGACGAGGACGAAGCCCACGACGATATGGGCTTCGAGCCACCGCCCGAGTTCGATGATGACCTCCCTGAAGGGTTCGCCCCGCCAGAGGTCATTGGCGAAGAGTTCCTTCCCCCTGACGAAGATGAACGCTTTTGAGGAAAAATTCTGCCCTTGCGGTGTTGACATGCGGATATAACACGCATTCAATCAGATTTGTGGAAAACATGAAAGGGAATCAGCCATGAGTGAAGACATCAAGAATGCCGTGAGTGCCCAGCTTGGAGAGAAGTACGGGATGTATGTCGGAGCGTCGGTGTTCACGGCCAACGACAAGGGAGGCGTTGGCAAGACTACCTGCAAGCTAATAAGGACAAACGTCTTGGTGAACTTGAACGTGCATTTCCGTTTGATTGACGTCGATAGCCGCCGCAATCTGACCGCCTACATCGAGAACAGTCAGCAGTTGTCTGGCATCGAGATTATGGGGTTGAACGGCTTCACGACTCAAAAAGACGTGAAGAAGGTAGGCGATGCCGCCCGCGAGCTTGAGTCGCACTACGATGCGGCATCGGAGTGGTGGCTCAGCGGGACAACCGAGACAGATGTGGGTGCGGGTCGTCCCGACGGACTGCTTCAGTACGAGCGGAACTCGGAGCTTCCAGAACTCTACAAAGATGCTGGAATTCGCCCGTTTAGAGAAACGGTCGCTTCCGCAGACCAAGGGTCTCTTGAATCTGCCTACAAACTCACCACCGAGTGGATTCGTCTGTACGGCACCGACGCCGACCACATCATGACTTTAAACGACCGCACGGGTAGAGGATTCGAGTGGTTTGAAAACGGCGAAGCCTACCCTCGTCTCCGCAAACTGGAGCAAGACGGCGTTCTGGAAATCATCCGCATTCCTTTCTGCGACAGCTTGCTGGTCGGCGAGAACATCGCGATGTCGCCGTTCGAGGCTTTGGACCGGGCCGACGAGATCAACGAGGAACTGAAGCTGGGGGCAGCCCAGTTCGGTCGCGAGAAGCGGAAGCTGACCAAATTCCTAGCTGAAGCCACAGAGGCCTTTGAGCCGATGTGTCAGCGTGTCGCTGCTTGCAGCAACGGCGGAGCCTGAGGAATGGGAGCGGCAAAGGACACCGACAAGGTATCCGGCGGGGCGGTTCGCCGCCTCGATGCCGCCTATTACGCCGAACTGGACAGGATCGCACTCGAAGAGTGGAGCACCGAAAGCTCCCGCGTCCTTCGGGGTCTCCTGAAGATGTCCGTCAAGAAGCGGATAGCTGTCGCGGCGAGGAACCGCTACGTCGAGTGTCTGACCCCTGAGGACGCGGCCATCTATGAGAAGAGGCTGTCCATAGACTCCCGCAGGGAAGGGGCCTCCTCCGCCTTCGAAAAGGGGAAAGGCTTCTATGCAGAGGCCGTGGGGGCTCTCAAAAAGGGCGTGGCCACGCTCCGCCCAGGCGACGACGTTCCGAAAGACCCGATCCCGAAAGCCTTGTTCTACGCCTGGGTTGCGATCGACGAGTTCGTGATCCTGCTTCCACGCGAGATCGCAACAAAGGCCTCGGTCTGGACGGTGGAAAAATCCCGCATGCTGCGACCCGCCATCCCTGTGATCGCTTCCATAATGGGAGCGGTCTTCATGGGCGATTTGGGTCAGTCGGCCGGATTGAATATGCATCCAGACCTCGTATCGGACTTTGGCACGCTCGCCGGAGGATTGGGTGGGGCCGTGATCACGATGTGGCTGGACGAACGAAGGCGTGCCCAGTGGGCAAAGATTGGCAAGCAGACGCCGGCTGAGGCAGAGCTCGGGAAAGCCTCTGACAAGATCTGGATCGGACTCGGCCTGGGCTTCTCGGCCTGGCTGGCGTCCCTTGGCCTCTATGCGTGGCCAATCCCCTATCTGGTCTGGACGATGGCCCTTGGCGGCTTCGTTCTGATGGCATGGGGAACCTACAGGCATTTGAAAGAAGCACTTAAGAACGGAGGAGCGTGATGCAACAGGGTAGGCAGCTTGCCTTTTATTTCGCCATGCTTGCGGTTCAGGCCGCACTGCATATGGCAGTGATGGGAACCATCGCACATTTCATGGGCGTGAACCTGCTGACGGTCAGCGGGTTTTTTACCCTGGCGGTGGCGTTGATATTCGTTGCGGTGGCGCGGAGGAAGCTCGCGGTTCCGTTCGTCAAACGCCAAGGGCAGGCGGCGACGATAGTTGCGGGCACCTACCTGATCGTCGCCTTCCTCGCATTCTGGAAGGCTCCGTTCTCAAACTCGCCTGACTCCGTGATGCGGAGTTGGGATCTGACGACGGGTATCGCGAACGAAGGCATTTGGGTCCTCGCACAATGGGACACGGTCGTTGGAGCTCTACCCGTCATCACCAACTGCGTCGCCTTCGCCCTGCTGTGGAGCAGCGTTTACTTCGGCGGAGGCATCCTGCGGTGGGCTCTCAAGAAGGTCGGCATTGGCCCTGTCGGTCAGGCGACGGACGCCGGCGATGAGCTTGATAGCCGTCGCTGGATGTACGATGACGAGGTCATGGAGGCGGCTATGGCCCTCGCCATAGATCCCAAGAACCCCCGCCCCGACGTCGGGGGCGGCATCCCGCTGTGCATGAAGGATATGTCGCTCGACGAGAACTTCAAGCGTAAGAAGACGAAGAAGAACGGGAAGGTCTATTCGGTCAATCCCGAGACGATAGAAAATCACATGTTCAAGTCGGGCGATGCCCCGCCGACGATGCTCAAGCAGCTCTCCGCCCATGCTCTGTCCTTTGGCTCCACCCGCTCGGGTAAGGGCCTCACCGTCATTGCGACCATGTTGGCTCCCGAGATCGAGATAGACCCGACAATCGGCAGGAACTGGCTGTACCGCCGCTTCTGGAGACGCTTCAAAGTACGGAAGGCCTACGGTGGATGGCGTGGCGCCACCCTGTCGATCGATCCGAAAGGTGAGAACGTGGCGGTCACATTGTTGGCCCGCCTCAAGATCCCAAACAGAAGGGTCTATGTCGTCGATCCTTTCGGCATCCTCGACGCTCTGGGCCGCAAGCCAGGCTTCGAAGTTCTGAAAAAGGTGCTGAAGGCACAGGTCAATTTCCTCGACCTCGTCCCGGAAATTGACGACGAAGAGGGGCTGGCCCTTGCGACAAGACACATCGGCAAGCGGAAGGTCATCGATGCCGACGGCAACGTTGTCAAGGACGCCGCTGGCAACCCCATTATGGAAGAGTTCGAACTCTCCGCCATCGATCCCACCTACGCCGACGAGGTCAACGCCGACGGCGACAGGATCCTCGAAAGCATTCAGGTGAAGACAAAGTTCGGCAAGATGATCCAGTCCCTTGCGGGTATGCTCATCCCCGAGGACAAGGATTCATCGGGTGCAGGAAAGCACTTCCGCGTTTCCGCTCTCGTGCTCTTGCAGGGTCTGCTCGCATGGCAGTGTTCAACATTCAGAAAAGGCGACCCCCGCCGTTCGCTACGTTTCACTTCGGACATCATGAGAAACCAGCGTCTGCTTGAAGCGATGCTGAATGGGCCCAAGGACAAAGAAGGCAAGAAGAACAACCTGTGGCCGGAGGATTGCTACGACGGCGACGAGCTGAAGGATTCGTTTAAGGACTGGGACCTCAGCCACCCCCAGTGGCAAGAGAGGGCCGACGGCATGGTTGCCCAAGCCAAAGCCAAGCTCGTCGACCAGTCCGGCGGCGAGAACGAGCGTCCGTCGATCTACGGCACCCTCACAGTCGCGCTGTCCTGGCTGTCGCTGCGGGCGATGCGTGACCACGTCGCGCAGTCCACATTTGACATGGACGATTGGTTCTCCGGCAACATCGACTTGTTCGTCGTCATCCCGCCAGACCTGTTGGCCTCCGGCATGCTCATGGGATACCTGAGGATGTGGGCTGGGATGCCCATCATGCTGGCTCCTGACAAACAGCACATCATCAAGGGCAACCGCATCCTCATGATTCTCGACGAAGCGGCTCGCTACGGGAAGCTGGAAGCCATTGCCACTGGCTACGGCCTACTCGCCGGGTTCGGGCTGTCGATCTGGATGATCTGGCAGGATTGGAGCCAGTTTGTTGAGACATATGGAAAAGAGGCGGCTGAGAACATCGTGTCTAACGCCGAGTTCATGAATATCCTTAAAGTCAACAACGCCGACAGTGAAGGTGCGAAGAAGTGGTCTGAGGGTATCGGCCAGAAGACGATCAAGACCCACACGCAGGGCACGAGCGGCGGTTTCAGCGGCCAGCACCTCCAGCTCGGCGGTGGTGCTAATGCGGGAACGTCGGAGAACGAAGCCTTGCAGGCGAGGGCTCTGCTAACCCCGTCCGAGCTTATGGGTCTGGCGCCGCACGATGTTGTGAACTTGTGGGAGAACGCGGGACAAGAAAGGAACCCTTACCGCGGTCGCGTGATCCGTTACTACGCCCACCCTCTCTACGCCCCGGAGATGCTGCCGAACCCCTACCAGAGCTCAAAAGGGCCGAGTCAGGAACAAATTGACCTTCTGACGGACAAGCTCGATGCAATGGGGACAGGCAGGGTTTCCAATCTCGACGGGAAAAGCCTGATTCCGGAGGAGTTCCAGGGGCTTGAAAACGCTGACGCCAAAGCCGCCGAGGCCGCAAAGCTGACGTTTGAAACAGATGTGGAGGCCACTGGCACCCGCTCTGACGAACTCGCGAGCCTTCTGTCTTCTGGTGCGAGGAGCAAGTCGAAGTGGCGGGACACCCGCGACATGCCTGCGGACGAGTGGAGCGGCGGCATTTCAGCCTTCAATACGATGCCGAGGATGCAGGATGCGTAATGAAAAGGGGCGGCTTCTCGCAAGAAGCCGCCCTTCTTCTTGCCTGTCAGGTGCCCCGGGCCGCCTTGATGGCCGCCGGCGACGCGGCACTGGAAATTAGTTCTTCGAAGGAGGCTGCGAGGGAGGGTGTCATCCCGTCCAGGTACATGGCGATCCTCTTCGCCCGCTTTTCGAGTTCAGTGGGGGCGGACGACCCAGGCACGGGGAGGCCTTCGAAGAACCATGCTGGGGACACCCCGAAGACGGAGGCCATTCTAGCGAGCCTTCCCGGGGAGACGCGGTTGTCTCCCTTCTCGTACTTCTGGACCTGCTGGAAGCTGCATTCGAGAATCTCGGCAAGGGACTGCTGGCTCAAGCCCCGTGACCTGCGAAGCTCAGCCACCCTCTCGCCGACATGGCGGTCGCCATCCTTGATCGCAAGGAGAGGCTCGGGTTCTGGCGGGGGCGGTTCAGGATGGGTGGTATCCGTCTTGCCGTACCGTCGCTTGTAGTCCTGCCAGGTCCACGTCGCCTTGCCCATGTCTCGCCGCCCATGTGGTTACAGCAGGTTTTGAACAACAGGATGGGGCGGGGATCAAGGTCTAATCACCGCCTTCGTCATCCTCATCTCCGGAAAGGAGTTCATCAAGACCTCTCGGAGGGGCGTCCGAAAACGGTCACCCCGTCCCGCCAGACATCCTTCAGAGCCTCGTCGAAGGCATCGTCGTCCCGTCCTTGCAAGGCTCCTCCCCACTCTGTGAGAGAATAGCGTCAGCATGCCACGAGGCGGGGCGTCAAACGAGCCAGACGTGCCTCCAGAGCGTCGCGGGCCTGCCGCTCAGACGCCAGGGCCTCGACGAGGGCTTCGGTTTCCCGCTCAAGCTCCTCGGCATAGGTTTTCCACGCCAGCTTCGGGTCCGCCGCCTTGCCATCCTTGATGATGAAACCGTTCATGGTGCCCTCCTGAACCGCTATGTATCAACATTACCACTGTCCTCATGTCAAATCAACATAAAGTTGACGATTAAGCGGTGGCCGTGTTTATGGGCTATGGCGGGCAGGGGAGTAAAGTCGAAGCCCCCGAACCGAGTGGTTGGGGGCTTTTGTCAGGCGTCGATGGTCCTGATGTCGACTGCGTGTTTCTTTACGTCTCCGAGGTCTCCGAGGTCTCCCATCCTCATGCGGATGGCGAAGTAGGCCATCACGGGATGCCTGACCTTGAGAAAGGTCCACCAGCCGACAAAGATCGCAAAGCTGGACGATATCCAAAACGCCGCCGCCCTCGCGATCTCCGCTCCGCCGAAGTTGAACGCGATGCCTTTCACAATGGAACCCCACATCCACTGTAGGAGCATGTAGCCCCTCACGAGCAGGTCTATGCCCGTCGCGTTGCCTATCCAGAGTATGATGGCGTCCACCGACACAGCCGCCGCCGCCATCGCTAGGGCGACCCCCGTGGCCGCCATCACCCACGACACGGTGAACGCCGCTGACCTGGCGACCTTCCCCGCTGATCTCGAATTATTGATGTTTTCCATGTGTTGCTCCCAAGTTCATATTCGAGATCAGCGGGCGTAGTGGCCGCTGCCGAAGTCCTGGATTCCCGATGTCCTCGCAGGGTTCGTCCACGAGCTCTTCTCATCCCGTGTGCCGTAGTCGAAATTGGGGCTGCTGGAACCCGAGGCGTACTGCGTGGCGGATGAGAGCCACTGGGACGGGTCGGGCAGGTAACCCATCTTCCATCCTCCCAGGCCGATGCCGACCGCAAGGACGGCGAGCATGGCCAGCGACTTGATGGCACCGAAGGCGAAGTTGACAGCGAAGGCGACAACCACGGTGCCCACGAATACGACGGCGAGGCCTGCCTCCGTGGGCATCCCCGCTAGGTCGGCGAGGGGTTTGGCGGCCAGTCCGGAGACCGTGGCAGCTCCCGCCAGTATCAGACTCATGATGAACATTGCTTTTGCCCCCTCTGATTTCAGTTGCTAGATACAAGCTAGCGCGCAACACTGCTTATAACAATCTGTTTGCATGGCAACCTTAGAGCAACAATGAAGACGTGGGAGATTGGAACGTGAGGCGGGTCACCAGCATGCATGAACTCATCCACGCCCTCGAAGCCGACGGCGTGGCTTGCCTCCGCGGCCCCGAAGTGGAGCCGTGCGATGCCCTCTCCGTCGTTATCGAGATGATGGAGTACAGCCGTCTGGCGGTCGATGCCCTCATTTTCGATGACAGGAGGCAAATTGACGCAATCTCGGCCCGCGTTGCGAAGGTGGCCGAGGGTGCCGGGATCGTGCTTGCGGAGCACGACGTGTTCGTCCGTATCCACCATGTCGTGCGTGCCGTGTTCGGCAGCGTGGCACCTGACTTCCCTTCGGCGGCGGCGAACGTCATCGTGGCCTGGGGCGAGAAGTCGGGCGAGGGGCTCGCCGTGACTGCCTCGGAGGTGGAGAGGATCCTGCGGGACGGCACCGTCCTGGCGGACTCTCTCGACGCGGGCGGGAGCAGGGCCGCCATGGAGGCTGCCTTCGTCGTGAAGTTCCTCGGCATGTGCGGGGTGGGGGAGGACGCGGGGCAGACCCTGCGAGTCCTCGGGGCCCTCATCCCGGAATGGCTCCGCAGGCTGGGACAGAGGTCCAGCGAGCGGGGCAAAACGGAAAGGTAGTTTCGGCTCACAAAGGGGCTGATGGTGAGTCGGCCCTAACTCGGTGATCGACGTTCCACGGCACCGTGCGGGCCTACGTCGGCAAGCATGTGGATGGTATCGTCGAGAGGGAGGTTCAGTCGACTTCCCAGTTCACCCCGAAGCCACGCTCGGCGTAGAAGCGGAGCATGGAGGAAGCCGTCTTGGCGGTTTCCGCCACCAGGGCCTTGCACATGGGGTCGCCGGGCACGGCTCCGCGTCCCCACTCAAAGCTGACCGCCTCAAGGTCGAGGGAGGCGAGTTCGTCGGCGAGGGCGAGGGCCTTCTCGGGCTTCATGCGACGTTCTTCAAGGACGGTCTTCCCGCCAATCTTCTGCTTGGGCGAGAGGGTCTGAAAGCCGTCGATGCTGACGGAGAAGTTGTCAGAATCCTTTGCGTCCTCCTTGCTCATAAAGAACACGCCAGACTGGGAGGTGGGGATAGCATCGAGAGGAACAGGAATGTTCTCCGGCACCATCAGAAAAACCCCCTTGAACTCTCCGGCAATATCCTTGGCCACGTCGGACAGCGGGCGTACCCACATATCGATGCGGGCGGTGTCGTACTTAGCTCGCCCGTCCGAGGTCGTCGCACCATTGAGGCGGTCCCGCATGGCCACAAACTCGTCGGCCCCGAGATCGGGACTGACACCGAGCTTGCTGAGCTGCTTCTTCCACGTCGGAGCGACCACCGACTCCATCAGAGGCTCTTCGGGAAGGGCTGGGCGAGGTTCGAACGCCTCTACGGGATTCACGAACTTGCCATCGACCTTCTTGCGTGCCGGACGCAGACTGACTGTCCAACCCATGTTGATTCCCCTCTACCTCGTTATATCGTATGGTCAATATAGACACGCTATGTTGAGATGTCAACACATGAAGAGGCAGACAGAGGCAAAAAAGAGAGCTGCCAATCCCGAAGGAGACGGCTCGGCCTTCCCGCACACCGGCCCCTCTCACAAGGAGGGCGGTAGCCCTGGAAGGGATTCAGGCTGTCTTAGCCCCTCCGAAGAGGTGGCTCACCCCGCAGACCATGGACTGGAACCACGTCGGCGGCGGCTCTGACACAGGAGCCGATGCCGCAGCCATCGCTCCGTGGAGGGTGACGGAGGGCAGGTCTTCGGAGGCATCCGATGTCTCGGCGACCATCCTCTCGAAGTCGGAGATTCTCTGAAGGGCCTTCTCGATTCCCGGCTTGGCAGAGGCGGCCTGGTTAGCCGACACGCGACGCCGGGCGGCATCGAAAGCCGCTGGCTCCTGCCGGAGACGCTCGACCACCGACCGGGACTGGGACATCTTGTCGGGGAAGGCGGTGCCCAGGACGACCAGGCACTCCGCCGCCTGGTCGGAGGACGATGCTAGGAGATTACTGGTCAGCCTCGGAAGGGCCGCATGAAGCCACTGGAGCCAGCCATCGCGGACATCCCGAGCTATCTTCTCGGCGACATGATCGCCGAAGTGCTCCATGTAGGCGACGAAGGCGTCCTGCCAGATACCGTCCTCAACCGTCATCGTGGTGAGGAAGCCCATAGCCTCCCTGTCCCTCTCCTCGATCCGCTTAAGCAGGTCGATGTCCGCGAACAGGCGGCGGAGGTTTTCGCTCTGCCTGCCGTCCATCGCTTCTGCGGCTGTACCCACGGCCTCGTGGATGTTCTCGACCTCTTCGACCGCCCGCTTGAGGAATCGGTAAGCGTCCTCCTCGGCCTCGGTATAGAAGTCCTCGCCGTCGTCAGCGACCTGCACGTGCTGGAAATCGGGGTCGTCCTCGCCGTCTGCATCGAGGGCTACGATAGCCATGAACCGGAACTCGGGACCGAGTTCTTCCAGGTCCAACCCTTTCTCTCTGACTATGTCCCGTAGGTCTATGAGCGCGTCCACGTTCTCCGCCACCATCAGCTTGGCGAACTCATCCGGAGAACGCCTCAGTGCCTCGATGCCGGCCTTCAAGATGTCGAAGTCGAAGTCGTCCCAATAACACCAACCATCATCCGCTGGGACTTCGAAGATTTCGTTCGCGTCTATTGTTCCGAATTCCATATCGAACAGCTTATCCAAAAAAGCCGCCGCCCCACGGGCTTCGATGTCGGCTACGAATTCAAGTCCTTTTTCTTCCTGCCTAGTCATGTTCAGCTCTCCTTAATCTTCGATGAATTGACCCTGCAAGTAACTAACCATATTGTCCGCATGTCAACCGCAAGAGCTTCTGTTTTCGCTGCATCTTCCCGTATACATTAATGATAACGAGAAGCCTCAGTGCTTCCTCCACTCCCACGGCATCATGAACTCGGAGCCCCACAGCCCCAGCTTCTCCGCCTTGGCCATCGCCTCCTCGCCGACGTAGTCGCGGGAGTATTTTCGATAGGCGACGCCGTGGCCCGTGCGGGCCATCATTCCGTTGAGGTCAACACCGTCTACTCGGCAGACGCCGATCAGGCGACCGTAGCGGTCGTGCTTGGATCCCTCGCAGGTGACGGAACGCCCGTCTATCATGTCTCTGAGAGCCTCCGTGGCCTCGCGACCGCAGGCGACCGGGACATCCCCCTTGAGACACACTTGGTCACGCTCGGGGGCATCGATCCCGTGGAGCCGCACCTTCTCCCCCGAGACCTCGACGGTGTCCCCGTCGAGCACGCGGGCGTGCCCGATCACGATCGCCTTGAGGTTCCGGTAGAGGGGGGCACGGTCTAGTCGAGGACCCGTCGGTTTGGATGTCGAGGAACACTTTGTTCGCGTATGTCAGGTGGCCTTTGGGGTCGGTCTTTGAGACGATCAGGTCGTTCTCGCCGAAGGTCCTCTCGCGCCCCGAGTGGGGTGCCCCCGCACACCGCTAATGAAATAGGTCGTCTATATATCCTTATGTCAACTCATGCGAACGTAGGAATTGTCTACTAGATGGTGGCGACGTTGCCTTCGCGGAGCCAGTAGAGGATGAACTCGGCCTCTTCTCCCGCACGCGAACCCTTGAGGGTGCTCACGGTCTGCCTCACGGCGGTGTCCGAAAGTTCGAACAGCGTGCATAGCCTGCCGTCGATGCGGATCCATGCCCATGCTTTTTCGGTGTCGAAGTACACGGCGTACTGCCCGTCCTCAAAGCCGACGTCAGGCCATACCCCGGATACCGGCAGGGGCTCGGTGGAAGCGATGACTTCCCTGAAGCCGCCGTCCATCGCTCTGGAACCCTGGATGTCGCCGATGATGTACTCCACCTCCAGTTCACCGCCTTCGATGCCCTGAAACGGCGTGGCCTCGCCGGAGTGCCATGTGTCGGGAAAGGGGAATGAGGGAGATGGAGGGTCTTCTCTCAGCCTCCGCCACGGCTCGGCCTTCGCCATCGCCTCCCACTCCCGCATGAGGGCTTCCTCATCGCATTTTCTTTCGTTGCCGAATATGCCGTGGAAGCCCTTCATGACCTCTTCGACGACGCTTTTTTTGCTCATAACGTGCTCTCCGATGCCGTGGTGACGTTTCCTGGAAAAAGGTGACGTTTCCTAGAAGCCGGCGATCAGCCGCGGTTCCTAAAGCCACCGTCCAGGCTCTTGGCCTCATCCTCTGAGAGGCTGAATGCCCTCATGAAGAAGTCCACGCTCTCATCGGATTGCATCGGTCCCAGCCTTCCCTCGGCACCGTCCTTCGACGTGGACAAGGCAGCGTCGAGGGCCTTCTCGGCTTCGGCAATGGCCTCTGCGTAGTCGTCGCGGGAGACCTTGGCTAGGCCATCCCGAATCTTGTCGAATTCCTTGCCGAGTGGGTATTCCGGCTCATCGTTTATGCGTTGCATGTCAGCCAACCCTCCTTGCTGAAAAAGCCGAACGGACTGCGTCGGCGGCTCCTGCGAGGAAGCCCTTGGATGTGGTGACAAAGGTGCAGTTGAAGCGAATGCCGGCGATGCCCGGATTCTTGTGGGACATGACCTCGTAGGAGAGGTTGTCGGCCTCGTTCTCGTCGGTGAATAGCCCGAGGAGCCACAGCTTGCCGGTCGTGTCCTCGGCTAACACCGCATAGGCCCCTGAAGGCACCCTGTAGTCTTCCCCGATGAGTTTCAGGCTTGTGGAATCCCCGCCTATCGTCGCCGCCTGATGCATGTGTCTCCTCCCATGTGCAATCTACTGCCTGTACAGTACCATTCTTTTAGTAGTTTGTCAATTTGCATGACAACAGTTAGGAAGGTATTTAGGCGTTATATGCCGCCTCAAGAAGAAGCCCCCGATCTAAGTGATCGGGGGCCGTTACTCAGAAGGTGTCTTTGATCCCCTTGGCGGGAGCCTTCGGCTCGGCTTGCTTCATCTCCGCCTTTGCGACGCGGTCAGCAAAGATTGAGGCTACGCTGCGAGTGCTCTCCTTCTGCTCGCTCTGGATATTCGCCGCCCGCTCTGCCACCCGCTCTTCGACCTTGGCATAAAGGGACATCATCATGCCCCCGGGGAGCTTGCTGGCACTGCCGTCGAGGTAGACATCGCACATCTGCCCAGGGCCATCCCAGTCGGAGAGGTCGTCTGGGACACCGCTGTTGCAGTGGGCGTTCTCCGCCGCCCCGTCCACGACATGTTTTGCGAGGGAATCAAGGTCGATGGGCCATTCCCGCATCGTCTCGTGAACGTCCTGCCGCCTTATGTCGGAGAGCACGTTAGGGTCGATGCAGAGCAGTATGGCATCCTCTTCATCCAGACTGGCGATGAGTTCTTCGTAGCTGACCACGACCCCGTCGCCCTCGATGATGTTCCCGTCGACATCCTGGGCCCACACGCCTTCCTCGCGGGGAAGCTCCGGAACGTGTCAACGCCAATGAGACACCAACTCGGTCAGTTTAAGCAGCCATTGCCTGTGAGTTTTCAGGCGGATTGATCCACGCCGCCGCCGGCATGGCGGGCGCCTGGGGGGCGGTGCGGACGAAGCGGTCGGGATGGCGGGCGTGGGCGGCGTCGAGGACGTCCTGGCGCTGCTGGCGGATTTGCTGGGCGCGGCCGGAGTGGACCTGCTGGGGCGTCAGCAACCCGATGCCGCTGTGGTGATGGCGGTTGTTGTACCAGTCGAAGAATTTGCGGCAGAAGGCGCGGGCGTCCTGGATGGAGCCGAAGCGGTCGGGAAACCCGGGCCGGTACTTCATGGTCTTGAACTGGCTCTCCGAGTACGGGTTGTCGTTGGACTGGTAGGGCCTGGAGTGGGTCTTGGTGATGCCGAGGTCGGCCAGCAGATGACCGGTGGCCTTGGCGGTCATGGCCGAGCCGCGGTCGGCGTGCAGGGTCAGGGTGCCCGGCGTGATGCCGTGGCGGCGGCAGGTCTCGGCGATCAGCTTCTTTGCCAGGGTGGCGCTTTCACGGTCGGCCAGCATCCAGCCGACGACGCAGCGGCTGAAGATGTCGATAATCACGTAAAGCTGGAAGCTGCTCCACTTGGCCGGCCCCTTGAGCTTGGTGATGTCCCACGACCACACCTGGTTGGGGCCGGTGGCGAGCAGCTCGGGCTTGGCGTAGGCGGGATGGGCCAACTGGTTGCGCCGCTCGCGGACCTCCTGGTTGGCCGCCAGGATGCGGTACATGGTGCGGATGGAGCACAGGTAGGTGCCCTCGTCGAGCAAGGTGGCGTAGATCTCGGCCGGGGCCAGATCGACGAAGCGGTCCTCGTGCAAGGTGGCAAGGACATGCGCCCGTTCGGCCGCGCTCAGGGCACGGGCCTGGCGCCGCGGCGCCTTCGGTGTCGGGTTTGGCGGTCTGCGCCGTCGATAGAAGCTGGCAGGCGGCAGGCCAAGCGCCGTGCAGACGGCGCGGCGCAGGCCGGACGGCACGTCGGCCGCCAGCGCGGTCAGAACGTCTCGTCGCTCGGACCGAGATCGATCTCCATGATCTGCGCAGCTTTTTTTTGGATCCCGATAACCAGCCTGGCCTTGGCAAGCTGCCGCTCCAGGCGGGCGTTCTCGCGCCGCAGCCGGTTCACCTCGGCGCTGTCGGCTGGCTTGGCCGCCGCGGGCGGACCTCGGCGCACCGGGTCCTTGGGCCGAAGAACGCCCTGCGCCCGCTGCTGCCGCCATGTCACCAGGGACGATGAATACAGGCCCTCGCGGCGCAGGATGGCCCCGGTCTCCCCAGGCTTGGCGCGGTCGAGCTCGTCGAGGACCGCCAGTTTGTAGGCTGCCGTGAAGGTGCGCCGCCGCGCCTTGGCCGACACTTCCGGATCCGCAGGCACCGGTGAAGGCCGCTCTCCATCAACTGCAATCGTAGGCATTTGCTGCGACATCGCTCACATTCCCCTGGACTGTGCTCACTAAACGCCACCCATCAAGGTGTCGCAAGCACGCTGGCACAGAGGGCTCTCCGCCGCGATACCAGTGGGAGTCCGGCACATCGATGTCGGTCAGGGGCATGGTGCCAAGGCCAGCTTCCACGCGGGATGCATTGGCTGCGTCCCAAACGGTCTTCAGTTCGCCGACGTCCTTACCGTCCCAGGACTTGAAGTCCACAAGGATGTTGGCTGGAATACCGAGAGAGCGGGCCTCGCCTGCGTTGATGTTCTCGTCTGCCATTTCATTTCTCCACATTGGATAAGCCTAGGGGCATGCTCGTGCGCTTATTTCAACATGTCAAACTATCTTTATGCCAACAGATAAATTCTTTTATTTCGCGTCCCCTGGCCTTCGCAGGCCCAGAACCCCCTGGTGCCAACGCAGCCTTTACCCTGAGGATGGCGGCCACGCTCTTCCTGCGATGTCGTGAGCAGACACCGCGAACGGCCCCACATGGCGACCGTGAACATCGGACTGGTAGCCGACGCCGGAGCCGTCGCCGAGGGCAAACACCGTCCACCTGATTGCCGCGTTCTTCCCTGCGATGTAGACGAAACCAGTGTCTATGGCGGGCTTCGTGTCGCCGAAGCGGGTTTCCATGTCCAGAAGGGGCAGGTTTCTTATCCTCTCACCGCCAGCCAGTTTCGCTGCGTCGGTTACTGCGTTCGGGGACAGGGCGTGGAGTCCCGTTGAAACGGATGATCCGCCTGTCGCGATGCGGGGGAGGTGGCTTCCCCGCATGAAGGCCACCTCGGCGGAATATACTCCCCCGCCCTCATAGCGGATGGAAGCCCACAACCCTTCGACGTCATGTTCGGAGACCTCCTTGCGGGCCTCCAGCGTCGCGTTGAACAATGCAGCCTCGACAGGCGTGAATTCAATCTTAGTCATCATGTCCGCTCGTTTCATTTTCCAGCACTATCATTGTCCGTATGTGAACACTCACCATGCGACATCCTTCACCTTCCGCTCCGTGACTTTCCCCCTCTCCAACTCCTTTGAAGTCTTCATTTCCTTGGCTTTGGCGAAAGGGTCGCGTTTTCTGCCCTCCTCGCCCGCTTCATCCTTGCCCGCTTCATCGACGGACTTCCTCACTGCGGCGATCCTGGCCTTCAGATCGTCGGGGAGCTGGCGACGGTAGCGGTGGGCGAGGGAGAGGCCGAGCACTGCCTGTTTGGGGGTCAGGCCATCGGACAATGCCAGCGTCCGTCCGATGGCGGAGTCCACCTTGGAAAAGCCGCGTCCGTCCTCGGCCCTTGCTCCGTCGCACGTACCGGCGATCTCCAGCAGGGCGGCGTGGATGTCGTCGATGTCGGAGGGCGTCAGGGCCTTCGATTTGCCGGGAAGCTCCCGCTCGATGACCTCGGCGGTAGCTGCGACCTTGTAATCGGGCACCTCGAAGCCTTTTGACACCTCTGCGACCTCGGTCTCCTGCCGCGATAGGGCGGCTTCGGCCTTCTCTTCGGCTTCCGGGTCTTCCCTGTCGAGGACCCGGTCGATGACATCCTGCTTGGCGACCAGCTTCTTCGCCATGCCGGCGTCCATGGATCCGTCGAGGACGACATGGAGCACCAGCACGTTGGATTCCTGCCCGATGCGGTGGCAACGGTCTTCGGCCTGGCTCATCGAGGCCGGCACCCAGTCAAGCTCGGCAAAAACCACCGTGGATGCACGGGTCAGGGTGAGGCCGACGCCCATCGCTTGGATGTTGCCGACCATGACGCGGAACTTGCCCGCCTGGAAGGCGTCCACGAGATCTTGCCTGTCCTGCATCGGGGTGTCGCCCGTGATGACCCCGACGTCGCCCGCGAACGCTTCGGATATCTTGGCGATCACATCCCTGTGGTGGCCAAAGACGACGACCGCCGCTTCCTCCTCCAGCACGGAGTTGATCTGCTCGATGACGGCGGGAACCTTTGCCAGGGCCACCTCGTGGCGGGCCTTGGCCATCTCGCCGATGGAGGCTGCAACCCCAACCTTCATGGCCTCGACGGCTTTCTTGTAGGCATCCCTGCCTTCGGCCTTCGCGAGCTCGGCCTTGGCCTTGAGATCGGCTATCGTCTTTTCGGCGTTCTCCCTGGCCTTCACCTCGTTCTTGAGGGCGGCTTTCGCTTCCGGGTCGTCGGCGGACACTTCAACGATCTGCCGGACCTTCGGCGGGAGTTCCTTGAGGACATCCTCCTTCAGGCGGCGGACCATGAAGCTCGACCGCAGTCCGAACTGGAGCTCGTCGAGGTTGGACGAGCCGTCGCATTCAAGGCCGAAGCGTCCCTGCTGCCCGCCACAGAACCGTCCCGCGAAGGAGTCCTGCGGGCGGGAGGGATTCCAAAAGGCGGTGAACGCCTTGGTGATATCTTGCCCATCCGGAGCCTTCACGGCGGCGGTCTTGGACATGCAGGTTTTGACGAGGGGGAAAAGTTCTTTCGGCCTGTTGGTGAGCGGGGTGCCCGACATCAGGAGCCGTCGCTTCGACGGCAGGCCGACCTTGGGGTCGCGGTAGGCAAAATCGCCGAGGACGACCTGCGTCCTCTTGGCCTTCACGTTCTTCAGGTAGTGGGCTTCGTCGCAGGCGAGCAGTGCCCACTCCTCACCCCGCAGCTTTTCGACGATGCCCTTTTTGTGGACGATGTCGTAGTTCACAACAATGACGTCGGCGTCGGGCTGTTGTTTTGTATCCCATATCGCCACCGACCGCCCGCGGGTGTCCCACTTCTCGATCTCGCGCTTGAGGTTCAGCTTCAGGAAGGCGGGGCAGGTGACCAGTATCCTGCCCTCGGAGGGGTCGATCTCGTTGATGATGCCGGCGAGCTGGACCGACTTGCCGAGCCCCATCGCGTCGCCGAGGATCACGCCCGGCCACCCTTCGGCGTAGCGGTCGAGTGCGAATTTGACGCCTGCCTTCTGGAAGGGGAGGTAGCTCTGCCCTAGGGGGGCTGGCGGCTCGTAGTCGACGTCCGCCTGCCGCGAGGCTTCAACCACCGCCTGGGCACGCTCCACCGCTATCCTGGTCGCCTCGGCCTTCTCCTTGGCCGCCTTTTCGGCATCCTCTGCGGCCCTGGCCCCGACCTCGCGGAACATCTGGTCGGCCACGGGCGACAGGGCGATCCCCTTGCTCCTCTCTTGCGCCGCCTGGATGACTGCAGAGAGGGCGTTGGGTTCCTTCGTCCACCAGACCTTGGAGGCCGGATCCCACTTCAGGGACTTGCTGAAGCCCTTGTCGAAGCGGGCGATATCCATCACCACCTTGTCCTCGAACGGGCTCTTTATCTCAAACCGTACATCTCTCCCCATGTCAACACTTATAGCCATGCCATCCTCCCATTTCAGTGTTACCGCCACCTCCGCATAGTCGGTGACTGATTTCATGCCAACAGATATTGGATCGTCGCGCGCTATAGCTTAGATGTCAAACTAAACCTTTGTAGTATCCGTAAGCCAACATCTAACATTCGCATTATCCGCTGTGACTTAGGCTTTGTCCTTGATGGGTGACAAGCCTCCAGGGCCAGGGTATATTCCACCATGGCGGGTGGGCGGCTCCTGAATCTCTATTTTCATAATGCGGGCTATAATCCACCCTATGCGAAAACTTTATTACGATCTTCCTATACCCCGGTCACGCCAAGATCCGAATCTGCGCAGGGTCGATGACTCTGAAATTATCGGAGACATGATCGCATAGATCGCGCCAGTTTTTGGGAACGGTTTGGCGGAGGAAGCCGAGGATGGCGTTGGCGAAATCGCGATAGTGCCGATAGCACCGATTGTGGGTGATTTCGCGGTGCATGAGGCCCCAGAGCCGCTCGATGGGGTTCAAGTGAGGGCAGTAGGCAGGGATGAAGTGCAGGACGACCCTGCGGCCGGGCTGTTCCAGCCATTCCCTGACGGCCTTTGCATGGTGGTAACGGGCGTTGTCCAGATAGACGTGGATGCGCCGCTTGTCGGGGTGCATGTTTTCAATGGCCGAGAGCAGGGCGATGGTACTGATCGCATCGACGGTGAGGACATCGATCATGCGCGTTTCGCCGGTTTCCAGGTCAATGGCGCCGTGGATGTTGAGGCGGTCCCGTCCGCTGCTCTGATCGACGCCGACCCGTCCGCCTCTGGGCATCCAGCAGCCGATGGGATGCGCGCCGTGCGTGGGGTGGACGGCATCGACGAACACCGTCGCCTCGTCCGCCGCCAAGCCATTCTGCTGGCTCTCGTACTGGTCGATGAAATCGTTCTGTTTGACCACATTCGCCTTGGCCGGCACGGCCTCGGGCTTGCGGTGTTCGAACCCCAGGCGGTGCAGCAGTTTGATGATGCCCGAGCGGCTGTCGAACCGGATGTCCATTTCGTCAGCCATCCACTGCGCCACCGCGCAAGTGCTGCGGGGCAGCGTTTCCGTTACCCAGGCCGCCAGGGCCGCCTCCTGCGCCGCAGACATCCGCCGCATGCCGCCCTTATGCTGGAATTCTTTCAGCCCCTCGACCCCGCTGGTGCGGAACTCCGCGTACCACTCCCGGATCGTGCTGTCGTCCATCAGAAGCGCCTGGGCGACCCGGCCAAAGCTCCAACCCTCGTGAAGCAGAACCATCGCATTCGCTCGACGTGCAACGCGATGCTCCAGCTTGTTGCTCTTCGCCAGAGCCGTCAGCAGCGTCAATTCCTCGGAGGTCAGAAAACCAGCGGACATCATGTCAGCATCTGAATCCTTTGCGCACCCAACATCAAGCGGGTTCCTCGGATTGTCACGGAGTCAGGGTATACATCACTTCCAGAAAGGCTGGCAGTATGAATAAAGTTCTCAATCTCGTCGTTGCTGGCGGTGCCCTCTGCGTCGCCCTCGTCGCCAGCGCCGCCGCCAGCGCCGCCGACTTCTACAAGGCTGAGATCGCCGGCCTGCGTCTCGGCATGTCGTCCGAAGAAGTCATCAGCACCTTCGAGGCCAATGGCTGGGGCAAGCCTGGCATCTACAAGGCGCCGGTCGCGGACGGTTCGGGTGAGTACATCACCATGATCTGGGGACAGCGCAACGTGGGCGACTTTTCTTCCGTGAACGTCGATTTTAGCAAAAAGCCGCCGCATCATGCGGCGTCGATCAAGATCGCCGCTAAGCACCCCGTGCTCTCCGAATCCGAAGACCCGTTCATCCATGCCGTCATCGAAAAGTTCGGCAAACCCGACAAGCGGGTTGGTGACAGCCGCGCCTGGACCAATGATACCGAGGCCAAGATGTGGTTCACGAATGGTGAGGCGTCCGTTCCCCGCATGCTCATGCTGGTCGATGGCGCCGACAGGGGCTATCAGTGGGAGCAGACGATCATCGAGGAAAAGGCCAAGGCCGCAAAGCCAAAGCTTTGATTCTTCCACCTCGCTTTTCAGCGAGGCTTCTTTCTTGTTCATTCTGCGGCGGCTCGCCCCCTGCCCCGTAGCCGAGCGTCTTAGCTAATGCCCCACTGACTCGCGGCCAAACCGGTGCCGCCATCCTGACCAGCAGTGGGCCGAACGGTAAGCGCACGCGCCGTGGCTCATGGCTAGCTCCCTTGGCTGCTTGCCCTTTGGGTTGCTGGAAAGACTTGCCCGGAACTTCTGCGTTGGCCCGCACGGTTTTGGTGATCAAGTTTGATCACCAAGACTCGGCAGCCGCCTGAGAAAACGCCTTCTTGATGGTCTCGCCCTTGGGTAGCATGGTGTTGCGAAGCGAAGATAGGAGGAGCGAGTGGGACAGGCGAAACGGCGGACAGCGATGCATGCGGCCCGTCTGCGTGAGCTGGAGGGTGTCTTCGCCGACATCGGGGTCGCCGATCTGGTGCCTGGCTTCTATGACGACCCTGCCTTCGTGAAAGCCGAGAGGGCGGATCAGAGGCTGCTAGAAGCCTATGCGGTGTACGTCAGGCTGCGTCAACTCACGCCAGAATACGAGGAGACGGCACGACGCCTTGTCCACGATGTCTCCGAGCGGGTCTGCCGCTGGGTCGAGGAGCAAGGGGACGGACGCGGCAGGTGCCTGGATGCCGCCAACCTCTTGTCGCGGTCTCTGGACCGGCTCGGAATCTGGAACTACATGATCAAGGGCAGCTTCAACATCAGGGCCAAGGCCCGCCCCGACCTCGGACCCCGCTACTTCTGGACATACGACGAACTGGAGCCTGGTGCGACGGCCACGGGGCACGTCTGGATCGCCGCACCTCCGTTCGTGATCGTGGATCCGTCACTTTCGGGGCAGGGGTGGGAAGCCGAATTCCGCCCGCACGTCCCCCGCCTGATCGTCGAGGATTCCCCCCGCAGGGCGAGGATGGAGGCCGACGACATGGTGGCCCACGAGATGGGAAGGCCGACGACACGGGAGCTTTTCGAACAGGCTCCAGGGCTGAAGGCGTTCTCGGAGACGTTCCCCGGTTCGATCGTCGAGACGGACGAGGTCGTTGCCCGCTACCTCCCCGCCGGCATAACGGCATCGGACTGCCCGCTTGAGGACGCGTGCGGAGGTGAGGGCGGAAGGTTCTGGAAACGACTTCAAGACGAACTGTGAGATAACATAAAGCCCCCATGCCAACATGACATGGGGGCTTTATGCCTATATCGCGTCAGCTCAGAACGTGTCTTTCACGCCCATGGCCTTCTTCGGCTCCTTCTTGGCTTCCCCCTTGGCATCGTTAAATTAAGGTTTGGCTCTGTTCGTGAAACGTATTGAGAGAGCAAGAGAATCGGATTTTGCGCGGTAGCGCTGGCATTAATGCGTCCTGTGGGTAGAGCCGTTTTGTGAAAAAAATCGTCGTGCGCGGGCTTGACCCGCGTACCCCCTGGGTAGGGCTGGGCGGGGTGTTGGGGCCTGTGCGTGGATGGCCGGGTCAAGCCCGGCCATGACGGAGTTTTGTGTGTGAAGGCTCTGTTCGCGGGCCTGATCGCGTGGATTCACAGGCCCGTCGTCCGGCGTCAACACGGTCTGCGAATAGAGCCTAAGGTTTACAGTGATAGGCCTTTGCCGACTGCCGCCGCGTCTAGGGAATTCTCCTCCACGTGCCTGTTCTTGACGCTGGCCAGCATGTCGCCGCAGCTTCTTTTCGGTTCATCGTTGTCCCCATCCTTCAGCGACCTGTCGCCGATGCGGTAGCCGGGGGTCTCGATGCAGAAGCCGTCGAAGTCGCGGTTATCTGCTGGGTCGGTCTCGATGCTGCGGAACCCATCTCGCCGGTTTTTCGTGATCACTTCGTTGCAGGGGGGCTCGTCCTTTGCGATGCCATGTCAACACCGTCAGTTGCTGACGATGCTCCAGACCGAGGCAGTGCCATCCTTTGACATCACGTCCTCCTCCAGGGTTGACTTGACGCGCTTGCCACCGCCCTCGATCACGAAGGCACGGGCCTTGGAAAATCCCGTGAAGCAGACGTAGGCGTTGCCTGAGGCCCCGCCGCCGTGCCAAGCAGCTCCGTAGCCACCGCTGCCTGTGCCGGGGCAGCTCCTGACCTTGACGGTGCCTGGATACGCCTTCTCATCGTTGTAAGCCGACAGCGCATTGTCTAGGGCGGCGTGTGCTGCCTCCGCGGCCTCGGCGTTCAGCCCGATGCCCTGCAGGGAGGCTGCGGCCTCGTAGACGGTGTGGGGGTAATCCGAAACGATCGGGCGGCCATTACCGTCCATGAAGCGGGCCTTTTCGGCCAGGCTTCCGCCGAACCCTTTTCCGTCGCTCACGCAAGCCGACAGCGAGCCCGCGAGGGCGGTGGCGGCGATGATGGCGAATATCCTGTTTTTCATTTTGGTTCTCCGTTCCATGGTTGATGCTTATTTACCGAGCCTGGCTTCCTCGCAGCGGCTCTCCCTCAGGCAATCGGCGACGCCGTAGGCAAAGCACCGAGGCAGACCATCACGGCTATGAAGCTCCACACCCCCCACTCTGAAATGAACCCGGCGGAACCGATCGAAGGATGGGACAACACCGAGTTGATGGTTGCGGGGTAGGCGATTCCTCCTAACATCGTTTGTTTCTCCTCATTCATAAACAAGCCTTGACGTGTCCGTGTGCCAATACTAACGACGTTTGCGTGGCGGGAACCCGATCCCGTCCTTGGTCTCCAACACATCATAGCCTTGCGGGTTCATCAGTGAAGCCAAGGACGACACCGCCTCCTCGCGGGCGGCTTCGGCGAACCGCAGGACGGCCTCCGAGAACGCTTTTGGAGCGTCCTCCGTGCCGAGCCTATAGGCGGGTGCCAGGATGCGGGTCACCCCGACCTGGAGGATCCGCACCAGGGGGAGCGGATGGATGCCTTGGCGACCGCCGGCGATGCTCGCGTCGATCGCCGACGCGATGTCGGTGATGTCCCCGACTGGATAGCCGAGGTATTCAAGGCCGGCGGCCTGGGCCTCGCGCATTTCCATTGCGGCGTCCCACAAGTTCGCATCGTCCACGCCCCCGTCGATCAGAAGGCGGGCCGCCCTGTGTGCCCGTATCGTGCATCCTTCAATGGCCCCCAAGAGACCCGTTCTGCCTTCCTTGTACATTCCATGGCTCCCCTGAAAGGACGTTGGTTGCTCAAACCTCGATTTGCCTGAGGTCCTTTTCGACCCACTTGCCGTCGATCAGGCAGGTGCCGAACTTCTGCTCCTTGGTCTCGCCCCCGGCGCTGACGGTCTGAAGAACGACGCGGCAGAACGGTTTGGCCTCCTTGGCGGCGGTTGCCTTCAAGGCCTGGGCCACCGCCCCTGGCTTCTTGATCGGTGTCGGGGCCGGTTTGGCCGCGGCGGGCTTGAACGTGGCCGGGCGGTTGACCTCCTGGAGAACCTTGGCCTCGACCTTCACGCCGGTCTCGGGGTTGGTCCAGGTGACGGTCTCTCCAACTTCACGAGAGGTGACGGCCTCTTCGGTCTTCTCGGCCAGAGCCAAGCGGTCGGCCTCGTCGAGCTCGGAGCCGATCCAGTTGCCGATCATGCCGCCGACGAACACTCCGACGCCCGTTGCGATCAGACGGCCCGTGCCGCCGCCGAACATCTGGCCGATGACGCCGCCGACACCCGCTCCTATGGCGGTGCCGGCGGTCTCCTTGGCACCCATGCCCCCCAACCCACCGTTCGTCGAGCAGGCAGACAGCGCCACGCTGGCAATGACGACCACTGAGACATCCTTCAGGAATCTCTTCTTCATGCCTTCTCTCCTCATTCGTTGCCCTATTAATAGAGTGATTCACTATCATATCCGTATGTCAACATCTACTAAACGAGATGGGTGCATCATTTCATCTTCATGCCGCCATCTACGTCCATGTCCGCTAGGCGGCGTGCGAACCTGCCAACTAACTTCCGGTTGACGGCCACGCCTGCGGCGATGAAAAGGCCGCCGACGATGATCTCGCCGACCGCCCCGAACAGAACGGCGGCCACCATGCCGATGCCGATGCCGCCAAGGACGCTCCCGAGATTCTCCTTGCTGAAGCCGAGCATGTTTTTGGCGGTCTCGACCCCGTTTGTGGCTACCGCCTTTACCTTGCCTATGTCTGCCTTGTGGTCTGCGTCGCTCATTCTCTTTCTCCCTGGTGGTTACACGTATTTCAGAGGGGACATTTCATTCATGGTCCTGCCGACATCGGTGAACTCGAACCTCAGGCCTCCACTCGATCTCTTCACTCTGAGGGTGCCGCGCGTCGCCCATCGGAGGGCGAGGTCGGAACAGTCAAGGGCCTCGTCGCCAAAGCCCGCGAGGGCTTCGAAGTCGACGGCATCACCTCGGATGCCATCCTCGACGGCAAGGGAGAAGCTAAGGGCCGTCCGGATGGCGAAATCCGTCGCCCTGTAGAGGTTTGGGGGGCAGGTCTTGGGGTCGAGGCCCTCGACGGCTTCCATCACTGAATCCAGGTGGACGCCGATGGGCTTGACCCCCATCAGGACACAGAGATCATGGCTGACCATGATGATTTCCTCGGCTATCCCGAGGAAGCAATCCATCCAGCGCTCTCTATCCATATCGTGAGCCTGCGAGGCGTGCGAGGCGGAGGAGCAGACCGAGGCCAGCCTCTTCACAAGTGGTTCAGCCTCTCGGGCGAGTTCAAAAGCATTTTTTGTCATCTCTCCATTCTCTCCATACAAGAATTGACATGTAGACACGTTAATGCGCGACCAGGAAAAGGTCAACCCGCACTATCGTATTTAAGGTGATTTCATGCCAACACCTATTGACTTATGCGTTGGGCTGATACATTATAGCAAGGTTCGCTTCTTCCAGCGGGTCTGAAGCGGACACAAAAAAGCCCTGGAGCGGCTACCAACCAAAACTCCAGGGCAAAATCAACAACGGAGACCACCATGGCACAGAATATCACGAAACGCAAGCCGAATCTGTCCGCATTCAATCACAAAAAAGACTCACCGACAGAGAGCGGCTTCCAGCCCCCGGTCAGGCCTCGTTTGACCCATTCCGAAATCTGTGACCGGTATCCGGAGATTGAGCCGAAGGCACCGGAAGTCCCTGAGGGCTGCGAGTTCTACACGATGATCGGCGAGACCACCCGGCTTCCGCCGGCTTTTGTCCGCACGGGCGAGAAGGGTGCCCGCCTGATGCCGAAGGGCAAGGGCAGTGATGCCGTAGGGAAGCTGGAGGAGGGCATTGACGGCTGGCTGGTCGGGATAGCGGCCCGCGAGGCCGAGTGGGAAGAGACGGGGGAACGCCCCCGTCCGGTGCTGACGGTGATGGATTCCGACGTCGGCATGGGCAAGAGCTATACCGCCGCCTTGAAGATCGCCGCCACCGTCCGTTCGATCCCCGAGTGCTACACGGAAAGGAAGAAGGGCAAGGGCGGCTCCGCTCAGGAGATAAAGGGACATGCTCGCGTGCCATTCGTGGTGACCACGCCCTCGCATGCCCTGTCCCACCAGTTTGCCGACGACATCAGCAAGAGCCATCCGGAGGTCGATCTCGGTTATTACGAGGGGAAGATGAGGGCCGGATGCCTGCGCCCCGCCGACCTCGGCGACCTCGCCCAGGCGGGAATCTCCTCCCACAATCTCTGCGAAGCGTGGAGCGACGAGGAGGACGACAGCGGCGGTAAGGTCAAGGTCCTCAACAGGTGCCAGCACTATTTCCAATGCCCGGTACAGAAGATGCGGGCGATGTTCAACCGCGACCCGTTCGGACGCGGCATCTGGAAGGACGGCTACCTGCACCACGACCTGGCCGACAAGTTCGAGGGGGGCATATCCGAATACCCCGACATTTTGTTCACCGTCCACGCGATGGCTTCGATTCAGGCCCATCCCGACCTCGTGAAGAGGCCGAGGGCCGTCGTCGTCGACGAGAGCGTGACCGCCAACCTTCTGAATGAGGGGGTGTTCCCGCTATCGACGCTGTCTTCGCCCTCGCGAGAGACCGTTCGGCTGACCAAGGCCGAGCGTGCGAAAGGGCTGTCTCCAGAAGGATTGATGGCCGACTACGCCGCCCTCGCCAAACTGGCCGCCGCCGCCCTGATGAAGGCGAATGCCCGCAAGGACGTGTGTGCCGTCGAGAGCCTCGTCGATGAGTGGATGCTGGGCTGCGCCCGCGTCGAGTGCCGCCGCCGCAACCGGTTCGACACGGACGCTCCAAAGCTGGCTGCGGACAAGCTGTTCCGCAAGACAGCACTTGAAACCCTGAAGGACGCCCTCAAGCTTGCCAAACGTATCGCGTGGCAGGCGGCGACATCGGAAGCGAAGTACGGCCCGGACTCGACGTCGGAAGAGATCAAGGAACTCTGCTCGCAGCCGAAATCCAAGGAAGCCGTCCTTGAATGGCGTTTCTGGAAGATCATTGAGGAACGCATCGAGCTCGTCTACGAGTCAGAGGATTGGCCCGCCCGTGCCAAGGAAGTCCGCATCGCCCTGAGTGATGACAAGGTCGAGGTCTCCTGGAGGGGAGAGTTCACCTGGCAGCACGCCGACATCCTGATGCTCGACGCCTCGGTGTCGCTCGACCTGCTCGCCTGCTGCTTTCCGCACCACGACATCGAGTATGTGGACGCCACCCTTTACGGGGTCGGCGAGGAGATGCCCCAGTTCGTGCATGCCCATCCCGGAATGTCGATGTCGAACACTTCTCTGGTGCCGCCGGCCTCTGCCTCGACCGAGGCATTCGATAAGGCTGCCCGTGCGGTCTTCACACTCAAGAATTGCATCGATTCCCTTGTGCTGATGCACCCCTACGGGCAGGTTCTGATAGCGTCGTCGAAGAAGGTCGAGGAGAACGTTCTCAATAACTACACCCTGGCCGCAAACTCCTCCACAGCCCTCCGCGACCTCGGGCTGTACACTCCCGCTACGTGGCAAGAGCGGCGGCTTGAAATTGAGCACTACGGAAATCTCAGGGGCAAGAACAACTACAAGTTTGCCGAAGCGGTCATTCTCGTCGGCAAGATGGAGCCGCCCGAGGACTCGATCCGCCGCCTCGCCAGGGCTGCGTACTATGATCAGCCAGAGCAGGCCGACGATGAGCGGGCACCCGCCGACGGTGACTGGAGCAACCCGAAGTGTGCCGAAAAGATCCGTCTGCGGATGCGGGACGGCACTTTCATGGAAACCGTGCAGTGGACCTACCGCAACAAGTACGAGCGGGCGATCCACAAAAGCCTGCGCGAGGAGGAGCTGATTCAGGCGGCCGGGCGTGCCCGAGCGGCACAGCGTGACCCTCTCGACACCTCGACGTGGCCACACATCCACATCATCGGCAACGTCTTCCCGGACAAGTTCGTCTACGACACATTCGTCCACGTCAACGACCTCTCCCGCGGGGCGGCCCTGTTCGATGCCGCATGCGCCAATGGTGGCGTGCTGTGGCCAGAAGCCGTCATCGACACCGGGCTGGCGGTCTGTGCCGGCGGCGATGCCGACCGCCGACGCAAGACAGGCTCCGACTGGCTGACTCGCAGGGGCTTCACAAAGGACACCGTCCCGCCGGGATGGGCCAAAGTCGATGTCCGGACCAACTGCGGCCGGCCGACAGGATGCTTTGTGTGGCTTCCCTCGCTGACGGATGGCGAAACCCCTGAGTCCAAGGCCGAAGCATCCATGCGGAAGGCAGGCAAGGACATCCTGTCGGTTCGCCTCATCCTGTCGACGCCCGTGCCCGAGAGGGTCGTCGCCGACATGTCTGCAACCCGCCTTTCCGTGGAGGAGCGGGACGCAGCGAGACTGGCGGCCATGGATGAGGCCCGCGATATTGTCCGCAGGGAACAAGGCGGCATAGAGGATATCGGCGAGAGCGGCTTCAACGCCTTGTGCCGCTTCGCTATTGAGCGGGTGATGCTTTGCAGGAAAGTTGGACTCCCCGAGATCTCGGCGGGCGAAATCCCAACCCCACCCGATCCTGAAGATGTGGAATCGCAGATCCCCTTCTAAGCTACGAACGGAAGTGGAAGATCAAAAAACCGGAGGCGGAAACGCCTTCGGCTAAACCGCATGGGAATGGATGTCCACAAAATGATGGCAAGTGCTCCTTCTGTTCACAAAAAGGGTTCTCGGGAGGCCTTGACATCCTCCGAGCTCCCTTCGGGAGCCAAGCGGGAGCCTTTGCGGGGACATCGGGAAGGCCTGGGGGCCGTCTCGGGACGGGGGACACCCCCCTGGAGAAGCCTTTGTCTGTGCGGGGTATATAGATTTCTAATAGGGACTCTGGACAAACCGGCGGAGCCAGGATGGCGGGAAGCAGAAGAGCCAGGCAGCGGAACCTGGGTCAGGTCTTCGCTGCCTATATTCAAGAACGGTGGGTTGAGACCTTGAGGGCGGGGGATGGGAAGGCGGTGCTGTGCGGGGGATCTGCCGATGCGGAAGGAATACGGAAGCCCCGGCATTGCCTGTACATGTTGACATACGGACTTCTCAGTGATTGTATTGAAAAATATTCTTCACATCGGCGGGGAGGTCTTTATGAGCGAGCGTAACGGAGAGAAGCGGGGAGGGGGTAAGGCCCGCCTTCTGGTCGGAACGGCGGTCGGAGCCCTCATCGTCGGGGTTGCCGGTTACGCCGCCCTGACAAAACACGCAGACTGGATAATCCAGACTCTTGAGGGTGCCGGAGCGCCGAAGGCGATAACCGACATCGTCGGTTCCATCGCGGGCCGTGGCGAGATCTCCCCCGCGACCGCTTCCAAGCAGGACGGGGCAGGCTCCCCGCCCACCGTAAATGAAGGGGATCTCGCACCCACCACGTCGGCGGCCGCGGAAGTTTCGTCCGCCGATGTGGTGGTTTCGCAGGAAGAACCTGTCTCAGACGTTTCTGGAAAAACGGGACAAGAGGCTTCCGACACTGTTTCCGTCTTCGACCGTTTCGAACAAGCATCCGAGAGCGTCGAGGATGCGGGTCCTCCTCCCGCGAGCCATGCAGGCGAGACGATCGACGATGGCAAGGTCTATGGCGTCGGGGATGTCGATGCCATGACCAATCGCGTTCGCGATCAGGCTCAAGAGAGCCAGGCTGCAAAGCGGGCCGACCCTGATGCATTGCCATGGGAAGGCTACAATGTAAGCAAGCCGAAGAGTGTCGAGGAAGTCGCCCGCGAGAGGGCCGAGGCACAGAACGCTCAGGCCGACACATGGATCGGGTCAGAGCCAGTGGACGCCATACCGACCGAGGGCGGGGCGGGCCTGACATACGATGAGCTTGTCTCCGGACGGAGCTTATCAAAATGGATGAACGGAGCCCTGTGGGAAGCCGACATGGGCGGCGTCGAGGTCGCCCGCAGGAAACTGCCCGCCGCCTCGGCATTCGAGGTGGAGGACACCCGCGTCGTGCGGTTCCTGCCGCCACGCTCCGTGCCTGACATCAACGTTTCCCAACCCGAGACGGGCATGAACGTCGTGCGCGGCGCCATCGCCCTGCCGAAGGCTGGTAAGTACCGCTTTGATCTTCACCTCAAGATCGGCGACCGCGACTTTGGGGCACGCGGCGAACCACGCTGCAACGTTCGCCTCGATGTCGGCGATGCCACCGTGTTCGATGCTGCATTCATGAAAGCGGGTGTCGGCAACTCCGCCGTTCGCGAAGGCATCGGCTTCGAGGTTCCAGATGGCAAGGAAGGGCTGCACGAGTATATTCTGGAATATTCCTGCTACGGCTACCTCAAGGCAGACGGTGAAGGCTTTTCGGCAATGGCTGGCGCGACCGGATCGGTGCCGCTTGACATCGCCGACGGCACAACCGTCTTCACCAACCGCGACTTCGACAAGATGGCGGAATACTGGTCTCAGGCCTATCAGGCAGGCACAGAGCAGCCCGTCGAGATTGGCCTGCGTCTTCTTGAGCCCGGGAAGGATATGCCGAGGCCGCTGGGTGACGGCGACCTTTACATCTTCTCCGACATCAAGGCTGAGTTCCTCTCCCCTCTGAAGGTCGAACTGGAGCCTGGCGTCTACGGCGAGAGCTACCACGGCCCTGTCACCGACGAAAAATGGGACATCCGCGGCAACCCTGACCTGACGGGATACCAGGCATCCGTGCAGGACTCCCTCGCCCCCGGCAAGCTGCCCTTCTTCGACAGGAGCGGCATCATGGGTGTCAGGGTCTACCGAGGCGTCATGGCGGTCCGCGAGAGCGGCAAGCATGCCATTGCCATCTCACTTGAGTCCGGTGGAGAGCCCCACGAGACCAGTGGCGACCTGTTCTACGGCACCCGCAGGTGCGTCACCGCCCTCAGGATGGACAGGGGGTGGGGCATGAGCTTCCCGTCGCCGACCGACCAAGACGGCAACCCCTACCTCGCCCCGTGGCACGAGGGCATGGCGGGCCGCGAGATCGAGCCGCTGGAGATCGAGCTGGAGAAGGGCCTGCACAAGTTCGCTTTGTACGTCGGCTGCCGCCCAGGAATGGACGGCCTTGAAGCGGCGAGGGGCATGGTTCGCGTAGATGCGGACTGGAGGGTCTCCAAGGACGAGCCCCAGCTCTACGCCAGCCTTTGGATGAAGCACGACAACGAACCCGCACTACGGATGCTCGGTGAGGGCGACCTGTTCAAGGACCGCGACTACAGCCTGCCGATCCCCAAGGTCGACTTCGGCCAGTCTGCGGGCAAGGGTGCTGAAATGGGTATCCTGTCTTTCGATGACTTCGACGACGCACCGGCACCGGGCAGAGGCGTCGATGGCAGACCTTCGGACCTCGGCGGAGCCCCGGACGGACTGGACTTCGGTGACGGGACTAGGCCGGGGAGCATCGATCGCGAGAGCCTGGACGGTCTCGACTTCGGAAGCACACCCATTGCGGATACCCTAGACGGGCTGTCCTTTGAGTAGGCGGTCCAGGACTGCGAACGGCGAAGCAACAACACCTACTGCAGTCACGCAGTAGGTGTTGACATATGGACTGAAGGGTGGCTTTCTGATTCGATAGCCCTTGAGAGGAGAGTGAGATGGCAAATAATGATGGGCCTCAGGGCCTCGATGCCCTGACCGACAACGATGACGAGGAGTTTGTCCCTGACATTCCAGCTCTTGAGTCCGACGAACCGGGCGATGAGGACGACATCGAAGACGAAGAAGGCGGGAAGGGGAAGATCGCTCTCTTCGGAATCATTGCCGCCGCCGCCGCTATCGGAGCGGGCGGGTGGTTCGTCATGTCCGGCGGCGAACCGAACCTGACTCCGACCCAGGTGGTCGAGGGGGAACCAGTCGCCGAGACCGCACGGGAAGGTGCTCCTACCCGCACGACCCCCGACAGCCCCGCAGTTCCGCCTGCGGCTACGGGTGGGGCGACGAACACCAACCTCATGAAGGCCGTCGCGGTCGCCCCCGCCGGCCACACGCAGTGGCAGTGGCAAGCTCAGAACATTGAAAATGGCCAGGCCACTTTTGCTTTCGATAACGCTGCATTCTGGGCGAGACGCGGGACAGTGCCGCTCGTCGTATCGAACGAGTTCAGAATCCATCCCATCGAACTGAGATCATTCTTCAACTTCGATAGAGATTTGATCGGCCCGCGGTTCAACGGCGACGTCCTTGAGCTGACTGGGCTGAAGTATAAGGGAGTTGGCGGAATACTCAGTTCCATCTTCGGTTCAGGGCCGCCGCTGGATCCCAAGACCGCTTACATCAGCCTTCCTACTGGTAGCCGTCCGCCTGTGCAGGGTGACGCCATGTACACCGAGTTCGACGGCATCTCAAAACGCGTGCTTGGGGAACGGGCGGTCGCCGTCGACATGTTCCCGATGAATCGCGAGCACACGGCCTACGCCGTTGCCATTCACATGAATCCGGAACCGGTCGTGCAGACCACTTGCCTAGTTCTCTTCTGCCGCCAGAACATCGCGATCAAGGACGACGATCTGTACTGGGTCGTGGCTGCCTGGGATGGTGCGGACTGGCGGGCCGTCGCCTCGGCCTCAGCCAAGGTGGACATGGGGCCAGGACCGCACTGGGTCGACCGCAAGACGGGTGCTCAGGTTTTCCTCGGCAAGCCCGAAGATCGCCAGATGCTGTTCACGATGGTCGGCTCCGATGCCCTTTTCCGTGAAGAGTTCGCCCGCAGGGACGGCAAGGCATACCTCACCGGTTCCGTCGTCACGGCCCCTGACCGGGCTCCGGCGGGGCAAAATCAGCGGCTCTCGGTGTTCGCAAAAAACCAGCCCGTCCGCAAGGAGATGATCGACGTCATAGCCAGCTCGCGGCAGGCAGGCTTCGTGTTCGGGCAGGACCTCGCCGTCAACTGCGGCGACGGCGACGTGTGCAGGGCTAAGTTCACACTGCTTGATGTTACTTACGCCGACGCTCCACAGGCAGCATGGTCGGGCGAGATGTTCGCTCGCAAGTTTAAGCTGGGAGCGTTCGTTCACGGCTACATGCCCATGGGTACTTGCATGCGGCTCGACATGACGCCGACGAAGTATCTCACGCAGGAGCTGCGGGACAGGGGAGTGCCTGACTTTTGCCGACGGCGTTGAGCAGTCAGCTCCTTAGGATGTGGAAGGCGTTGAGCCTTCGGCGAGAAGAAAAGGCGTTCCTGAGGGGTCGCCTTCTTCGTTTATGCAAAGACTACCATTTGACATGAGTTGACATGTCTACACGTTGACATGCGGATATTTAGGTGAGACGTTTTTCATCAACAGAGACAATGATTTTGGAGGCGAGACATGGCTGGAATCGGAAACGGGATACGGGTTACCCTTCTTGCCGGCACCGCGACCGCTGTCCTCATCGGCCCAGCGTTGGCGGGCGGTGACCGGGTTGATCTCGATACCATTGATGCGGTGGTGGCCGAGATGCAGGGGCAGCTCCCCGAGAACTTCGACATCGACCTCTCCCTTATGGATCTGCGGGCTGTGATCGTCGAGGCGATCAACACGAAGCCCGACGCGGAAGGCTTGCGTTCTGCCACTCGCCGGAGCGAAGGCATGCTCGGTCCCATCCTGGTCGGCGTGCAGGCGGAGCGGGACGGCGATGGCTGCTACCGCGTCGTCTCAAACGTGCTGACGGCCAAGGGCAAGGCTGGCGACGATACAAAACTGTGTCGTTCTGAGGAGAGTGTCGCTGGCGCCGAGGTGCTTACCGCCGACGCTTCAAAGTGGGTTGCCGCCGACAACGAACCCGTCGTGCCGGAGATAGAGACCGCGAAGAAGGATGAGCCGAAGGGGTTCACCCTCGGCTGGGCGACCACTTCCGCCGCCTCGTCCGTGTCGGCACCCGTCAGTGATTCAAGAGACAGGGGGGAGAAGTGCTCGACCGACAGCACGGGCGTTGAGTGGTGCGTCGGGCTTCACGCCGTGGCCGTCATGGACGGGCATGAGATCTCTGAGATTCCCGTGACGCGTGACCGTCCAACCCTAGGCCTTTTCGACCACATGTCAGAGATGCCGAGTGCCGGTGTCCACCTGCCCGCCAGGTGGAAGGCCGAGGCCCGCATACTCTACAAGGGGGCCGGCGAGAAGTCTTCCCGCGTCGAGGTGTTCGCCGAGATCCGCAACAAGGTGAAGGGCTGCGAACTGAAGCTTGAGGGCAGGGGCGAGCCGCCCGCTCCCACCGATGGTTCCCCCGTCAAGATCACGGCGGTTACGGGCGATGCGGTGTCAATTGAATGGTCCTGTCCAACTGAGGATCTGTTCTCCTCCAACGCGGGCGACCTCGCGGCTTTGACCGATGCCGATCCCGAGCTGGTGATCTACGCGACCACGGGTGGCCAGGACCGCTCGGAGTGGCAGGACCTCGGCAACTACTTCGTCTACCGCAACGATGCCATGCCGTCCGGCGACAGAAAGGTGTGGGATGTCCCCGCCAGCGAGCACGTAAGGATGGGCTTCGCCGCGACATGGAACGAAATTCCCCGCGAATGGCTGGCCGCAGCATGGAAAGAAGGCGACAAGCTCGCCCTCAACAACAAGGCCGGATACCAGTGGGCGACGGGGGTCATGGATGGCTCGGCAAACGTGGTGGTCGGCAGCCGCTTTGGTGTCGTCGCATACGAGGGCAACATCCTCAATGATGTCGCTGGCGAGGCTGTGGTCGCGGTGGTCTCCCGCAGGCTTGGGGGCGGGTCTGGCGAGACCCCATGTTCATTCGAATTCGGACTGAAAGACGCCGCCCCCTCGGTTTCCGCCGAGGCATGGTCCCCAAGTGCGGATCACGGAACCGCTGTTCTCGGCGGCATGACCCTGCCCGGAGAAGTCGGCGGTAGTCCGGGCGTGGCTCCCGTCGAAGGCCGCTTCGGCTGTGCGGTTTCAAATCAGGGAGGCAAGCAAGGCGGCCTCGCGGGCAACACCTCCGGTGAGGTGGAACCGGGCGAGAGTGGTGTCGAGCACGAAATATGGATCCGAACCGAAGGTGACAGGGGGTTCCGCAGGGTGTCCGGCGGCAGGGCTCTGCATGCCCAGACAGCACGATGAGCACGATGAGCAGGGGGATTAAGTTATGAAAGCGAAGATGATCGTGAAGTCAGCACTCGGTGCGGCACTGCTTGCAACGGCCTCCATGCCAGCCCTGGCGGTAGGGCTGGACGGGCGTGTTTCGGATGCCTTGGCGACCGAAACAGTCACGGCCCTGAAGAACTCAGGGGCGACGGCAAGGACGGCGGAGAGCAGGGGCGAGGACGTGAAACGTCTCGCCATGCTTGCCGTGGCCCACATCGGCAAGAACTCCACGGAAGAGATCGCGTTCGACGATCAGAGAAAGGCTGGTATTGGTCTCGACACGTCCCTCGGCTCCGACGTCTGGCTGTCCTGGCTGACCGAAGGCAAGGAGAAGGAGGTTGTCTCCTCCGTCCGCGTCTTCCGGAGCGATGCGGGCGAAAGCTGCTATAGCGTGCAGGCCCTCTCGATCATCCCTGGCAAGAAAAGCCATGTCGGCAAGTCTGATGCAGTGGTGTGCCCTTCCGGAGATGGATCCTTGACGACGAAAAATAGGGGATGGCGACCGGCATTGGAGAGGGTGGCGACCGCCCCCGATGGCACGCAGTGGACACCGGGGCTGTGGATGGAAGCAAGGGCGATCAAGGAGATCAACGGCTCGTACCCGACCGAGGCAGTGCATGAGCAAGTGGCTGGCGGCACGGCTGCCGAGATCATGGGCCCTGTCCTGTCCGCTGTGCCGGTCTACGGTTCAGAGATCAGCACGGCGGCACACTATGCTGCGGCCCCGACTTCTCTCGGCGAGTTCGAAATGGTTCCGCTCGTCCGCTTCGGAGGGAGACTGAACCTGCCGCCCGGCAGCAACGAGCTCCACATGATGATTGAGAAGCCCGGCTCGGACGACGAGTGCAGCGTGTCGATTTCCGCGACGTCTCTTTCGGGCGAGAAAAGCAGGATGCAGACCGCGGATGCCGGGGTCAGGAAGACGCTCCCTGTGTCCTCAGGGGACGACATCGAGGGGTTCATCTTTTGCTCGCCCGATCGCAACCCGCGAGATCACAGGGCGGGTGAGGCACCCCTCTCCTCGTTCGTGAAGCTGGAGATCGCGTCCTTTCCTGACAGCCCATTGCCCCGCCCGCTTTCCATTGAGACCCCCGACTTCGTGCGGCCAGTTGACGCCGTCCCCTCGGGCGTGGCTTGGGACGACGCGGAGAGCGGTGTCGCCGGGCTTGTCTCCCGCGGAGCCGCAGTGCGTGGGCTGAAGGCCATCCACACTAAGATTCCCGCTGCATTCCAATGCAAGAATGGTTGCAACGCTCTCGCGATTGGCGAGGAAGTCGGCCCGGAGATCGGCAGAGAGGCCGCCGATGGCGACTTTAGGACCGCACTGCACCGCAGGGCCACTCTTGTCGTCTTGGAAGGCAACGTGGCCCTGCCCGCCGCCGAGGAGGCCACGTTCCTTGTGGGCGTGCGCCGTACCAATTCTTCATCATGGAGCGGGGTGTCGGACCCGGAGTACATCGAGTGCCGCGTCGATCTCGCCATTGACACCTACCGGCTCACAAAGGCGTCCGAGATCGAAAAGATCACGGAGAACATCTACTCAGACAAGCCGTTTTTCGCACAGACAGTGGAACCGGGTCAGAAATCGGGTTGGACCTTCCAATCTCAAGGGTGGAACGTGCATGCATCATCCGCTCCGCTGGCAGGGGCCGTCGGGCAGTCGAAAACAGCCATCTACCCGATCCGAGGCAAAGTTGCGTGCGAGGTGGCGACAAACGGCGATGCACGGTATGGCATCGCCGCCGAGGAAGGCGGAATCCTCAAGGAGAACGAGGGTGGGATCGAGGTGTCCCTGTGGGTGAAGGCCGACAAGGATCCCACCTTCCGCCTCGTGAACGGCGACATCGCCTTCCACGCCAAGTGATTTTTGTCTGTGTCTGGTCTGCGGCCACAATGACACTTGCTTCCAGCGCGGTTCTCTGACGGCCTACCGGAGAACCATGAAAGGCACAAGCTGATATATAGATATTGACATGCGGACATTTTATCAACAGCGTGTACATGCGGGGCGAGGCCCCCATGGGGAAGGGGAGAGACATCATGGCGGTGACGGCTGCTGATCTAGAGAATGCGATACGCGGTGGCGGCCTTGAGCTTCACCTCCAGGAAAAGGTCAACTTGAAGTCGGGCATGCCCGCTGGCTTTGAGGCTCTTGTCCGCTGGCCGGGATCGGGGTCCTTTCCAGACGAGTTCGTGCCGTTGGCCGAGCGGAGCGGACTGGCTACCATTCTCGGGGACTGGGTGACCGCCTCGGCGGCCAGAATCGTCGCAGACATTATGAGGGACAAGGAAGGGGCCAAGCTGGCAGCCGGCGTCTCGGGGGGCCTGGTTGCGATCAACGTCTCCGGCATCGAGCTCTCCGACCCGAGCTGGCACCGCCGCTTCCTATCGACCCTGGCCGACAGGGACGTGCCGCCACGCTTGGTGTCCATCGAGGTTACTGAGACGGGGATCGTCAACGACGAGGATGTCGCTTTGGGGAACCTCGATGCCGTGCGGGACACTGGCGTGAAAGTGGCGATGGATGACTTCGGCATTGGGGAGAGCGGCCTTGCGAAGCTGCACAGCTTCCTCCACCACATTTCTGCAGTGAAGGTCGATCGCAAATTCATTTCCGGACTTCCCATCATCAGCGGCAGCGGCAGCGGCGACGTCAGCGGCATCGACAACGGCATCGACAATGGCTTGCGGTTCGAGTTCCTCAAATGGGTCATCGGCATCAAGCGTATCTCGCGGGGTTCTGGCGACGGGCTCACGGTCGTCGTCGAGGGTGTCGAGAACGAGTGGCAGGCAGACATGCTCCGCCAGTTGGGCGCGGACGTCGGCCAGGGGTGGCTGTGGCACCGGGCCACGACCGCATCCAGTGCGGTGGAGTCCGCATCCCGCCGTCTGAGGACCGCGCTGGATGGCATGAAGTCGAGGGCGGCATAATTGTAAGTGTTGGCATGAAGAGTGATTTCAAGTAGTAAATGTGCGCTATATGTTGGGTGGGCTAGGTGTGGAATGAATGGAGGCGGGCATGGATATCGGCGGCAGAAAGAGGCACAGTGCCGAGGAGCAGATAGCTGACCTCCAGAGCCAGATGGATGCCAACTTCGCGAAATATGCGAAGTTCAACCTCGAAAACAAATCGCGGGGGTCGCTTTCACAAAGCGACCTGGCTCTCCAGATGGACATCGTCCGCGGCCTCTCGGAAGGCCGCGGCGAACGCATGTTCCAGAAGATGTCCATGGTCCTCGGGCGGGTGGCCGACGGACTGAAGACGGGGGACAGGGGGCGGGACGGCAAGATCGACAAGCTGGCGACCAGCTTGTCCGCCCAAGCGGATTTCAAGATGAGCGTCGCTCAGCGTTTCAGCGAGGGCCGGGAAGGGCTGACCCCAAAGCAGCAGAAGGTGGCCGAGGCCTTCATCAAGATGCAGTTCGGAGACATGGCGGACGCGGCAGAAAGACTCGGTGCCGCGTCACGCGGCGTGTTCAGGTTCCCTGAGGCCCGGGACGAGAAGTCCAAGGAGGTCATCGACGAGGTCAGGAGCGACAAGTCGCTCCAGGGGTTCCTCATCTCGACTTTTCGCAACTCGGGGAGCGATGTCGCGCAGAACCTCGGGATCGACAATTCCAAGGACGAGGGAAGGAAGCTGGCGAACGTGATCGGGGCCGCCGGAAGCCTGATGCCGTCGCTCGGCGAGGACGGCGTGAAAATGGATGTTGAGGCCGGCAGGGCGGCCCGTGACATGCTGGGGTGGAAGAAGTCCGGCGACGAGCAGGGGATGACCCGCGACCACGCGATGATGATGTCCCTGATGCCCGACGACCGCCGTGCCTACTCCCGCCTTGAAGGGCTGCGCGAGCACGCCTTGAAGGCCTACGACCACAGCCTGGACATGACGGCAAGGGGGCAGGGCAGCCTCCGCCTGGCTGCGAAGGCATACGACGGGGCTACGGACTCCAGGGACAGGTTGGTCAAGGGATTCGAGAGCCACATCGAGAAGATGAAGAAGGCTGGGCATTCGGAAGCCGCATCCGATCTCGCCAAAGCGGTGGAGATGGCGAACAGGGGTAACCTCTTCAGCGGTGCGAATGCCCTCGTTTCGGGCGTGATGAAGCACGGCGACAAGCTGGATAAAGGCCTCCACGTCGAGGCAGGAAAGCTCGCTATCGGGACCATGAGGGCCTTCCAGCACTTTGACAAGGTAGCCAAGGGCTTCTGCGAGTCCGGGAAGCTGGATGCTGACGATGCCTCCCTCATCCACGGCAGGCTGGCTGCTTTCGAGGCCATGGCATCCCTCTCGAAGAAGATGGGCGACAAGGCGTTCGACCGCGACATGAGGGCGTTGTCAGTGCCCGTCGGCGACCGCGACGACAACCGCTACCGGGTGATCGACGATGTGCGCTCTCTGTCCCGCATGTTGAACGAAGCGAGCATGGGCAGGGTCAACGAGATCCGTCCGAAGGAGGCGGTTCGCCTCGCCGATGCTGTGAACCAGTCCGTGTCCATGCTTGCCAAGGGCTTCTCTGGAGACATGGGGGCGGTCATGAAGCGGCTCCCGCAGGGGGCTGACTCCCTGCTGATGCAGGCAGCCGACAAGGCCCACAGGGAGTACCAAAACGCCCATTCCGAGATCTTTGATGCCACGGATCCCGCGTTCAAGTCCTTGGGCGAAGCCATTCGCCGCCACGATCCAGAGGGTGTGCGGGACACCCTCCTGTCCCCGTCGCTCCGCCAGGTCGGCGGCGCCATCATGCTCGACATCAAGCAGAAGTCGCTTGACGCCTCTGTAGGCGATCTCCAAAACTCGGAGGATCCACGGGCCCGCGAGGCGGGGCAGGCGATCTCGAACTGGATCGACGGCGTCCAGAAGCGGGCCATCGAGAATAGGGATTCGAGGAACGGTGAACTCGGCATTGTGCTCGATCAGGCGGAGCGTGCCGGCAGGGAGTTTCCCGACAATGAGTCTGTCGCCAGACTAGCCACCCTCCGCACCCGCTGGTCGGAAGCGAACACCGCGATCGACAGGATCGCGGGCGGTTCCGCACAGAGTGCCGAGGCCCTGAAGTTGAAGGCCGAGGGCCGCACGCCCGACGCGGCAAGCACTAACGATTGGAATGTCGAGAGGGCACGTCAGGTTGCCATCCAGGCGTCGGTCGAGAAGGCCATCCGCGAGGAACTCCTCAAGATCGTCCTCGACGATGGCAAGAAGGGGTTCCGCAAGGCGTTCCTGCACAACCTCCAGAACGAGCTTGAGCAGTACAAGGGCGGCCCGACGCCGACGCTCGCCCTCGGCTCCACCTATTCCGCCTTCAACGGCAAGGCTGCCTACGAGGCTGTGGAAACGCTCTCGAACTCCCTGTCCGACGCCATCAGAACCCTCGACACGTCCCGCCGCGAGACCTACGAGGCCGCTGTCGTAGGTCTCGCGGCCCACGCCGCCTTCGACAAGGGGCTGGAAGGGCTGAGATCGGACGAGAAACTCGGGGATGAATACGACCGCCACCGTGCCGTCGAGGAGGCCGTATCGGGCCTGAGCCGCAATAAGGTGGCCGAGGAGAACGCCGAGCGTGGCGGGAGCCTACACGATTATGAGGGCAAGCTGGCGACCGTCGGCAAGCACGATGTCCGAGGGGAGGTGGCCAACCTCGCATCGACAAGGGTCGGTAAGCTGTCGAGGGAGGGTGACCTGCCCACCCGCACGGTCGAAAAGGGCATCGAAGCATCGCTTGAGACCCTCGCCAAGGGGCGTAGCATGATGGCCGCCGCCGCCCTAAGCCAGAAAACGGCCATCGACAGGTCGTTCGGCAACCACCGCCAGTATGCGGAGGTAGAGAAGGTGCGTCTGGATCTCCTTGTCGATCGGCTCAAGCTGGAACGTGACCTGCAACGCATGGAACGGCAGACCGAGGCTATCGGGAAAATCCGCAAGGCAGAGGAGGGCATCAAGGCCGAGTTCGCCAGGGTGAAACCCGACAGGGTGGTCGAATCCCTGCGGAAGAGGGCCAAGGCGGAAGCTGCGAAGGCCAGGGAGATCGAGGTGACGCTCGACAAGATGGATAGCGTCGCCGGCTCTCGCCTGCTCGGCAGGATACGTGATCGCATAGCTCCGTTCGCGTCGCAGATTCCGGTGGTCGGCAAGAGCTTCAAGGTGTTCGACCTCCAGCGGGCCACCCTCGTTGTCACGCTTGAGCAGCGGAAGGCGGACTCGGCGAAGCTGGCTCGCCTCGCGAAGGAGACCGAAGCGGCACGCAAGGCCAACAAGCCACCCCCTTACGAGGCCGTGCCCTACGCCACAAACCTGACTTGGAAGCAGCGTGCCTGCTCCTCGATCGAGGAGCAGATCGCCAAGCTGGATGCCCTCTACGGCGCAAACCGCGATGTAATCCAGGGGTCGGTGCGATCCGCCTCGGGAGTGTCCGACCTGTTCAGGGATGCCGGTAGCCTCGCCGATTTCCGCAGGAAGTTGAAGGGCATGCTGAGGAAGTCCGACGGCGCGGAGCAGACGGTGGAAGCTTACACACGGGCCCTTGGCATGATCGGCCAGTATGCGGACAACCTCGAAACCGCCCTCACCGACATCCGGGTGGAAAAGGAGAGGCTTATCGCCAAGGCAGACGCCCTCATCGGCGATGCCGAGGCCCGCAAGCAAGCCGCCGTAGAGGACGAGAACCTGGCTTGGGTGCAGGCAGCATGATTGCTCAGGATTCCCCTGGCGGAAGCTATAAGTGTTAACATACGGTCTGTTGTAATTTAGTATTGGTGATATAATTTCCCCAATTACACAAGCGGGAGGCAGGCATGGCGGACACAAGCGAGAGCAATATCGTCGATTTCAGGGAGGAATGGTTCCGCCGTGCCGATGAGGCACATCCGGACGGTGGAGAAGGGCACTTCTTCCAGTCCGATCTCGACTCCGAAGATTTCGGCATGGAAGCTGACGACGAGGTGGACGGTGGAGAAGAGCACATCGGTCAGTCCGAACTTGGCTCCGAAGAGTTCGGCATGGAGGCGGATGGTGGAGAAGATCACATTGCTCAGTACGATCTCGGCACTCAGTTTGCGATGCTTGACCTTGAGGAGGCTTGGATGGCCTTGGCACCGAAGGTCGATGGCATCGACCCTGCAACAATTTGGAGGGGGGCGTTCGAGGCTCTGAAGTCCCTGAAATCGGAAGCGGAGGACGTCTACGCCTTCACCGAGGCAAGGACTGCCCTCACGGCCGGCACGGTCACCCGTCAGATGTCAGAGATCTCCAATCGTTGGGGCATGTTCCTCATCGACGTCAAGGACATGGACATCGAGGCGGAACGGCGAATCTCCAGTATGGCTCCATCGTTCGAGGCGGCGAGCAGGGTTTTGGCCTCAGCCCTGGCAAAAAACCCAGGAGACGGGAAGCTGAGCGGGCTCAGCGACGACTTCACCTCCGCCCTCGGCAAGACAGCCTTCTCCCTCCGCCCCTCCGCCGGAAAGGATTGGCATCCCATTTTCAAGCTGGCGATGGGCCAGCCTCAGGCTCGGAACGTGTTGAGGGGCATGCTGGCGGCAAGGGTGAGCGGTTACGGCGATCAGGTGAAGGGACTGCAGGTCGATCACGCGGACCTCCTCGCCGTGAAGTCGGACAGGGAGTCCGCCGTCCACGGCGCCAAGGCGAGGGTCGAGACACTGAAGTTGGAGAAGGCGGCCATCGAGGTCACGCTCGATGGGGCGTGGAAGAAGGTGGGAGAGGAGAGCAGGCGGAAGTCCCTCGTGGCCCGCATCTTCTCGCCGCTCCTGAATCCCGAGAAACAGGCCAGGGTTGCCGACGCCATGGAGCGGCTCTTCGGCTCCTTCGGGGCGATGACCACAAGCATGGTCGATAGGGTGATGAAGCTGGGCGGCGGGTCGAGGCCTTCATTCGGCACGGATAAAGATAAGGTCATCCCTACCCCATACACCACCGCCCTCAAGGCCAAGGATGCCGTCAAGGAGCGGCTGGAGGCCAAGAAGGGCGATATCCGGGAGGCGAAGGCTGAAGTCAAGGGTGCGTCCACCGCAGTGTCCGAGGCCGCGAGAGATGCAACGGCCAAGCTTCGCGAGATCGGGAGCCGCGAGAAGGCGGCCAAGAGCCTCGGCTGGCTGGTATCCAAGATCGACGAACGCACCCTGAAGGACGAGACGGCGAGACGGAGGGGCGAGGCTCAGCCTTCTCTCGCCCTCGGACGTTCGCAGAGCCGCTCCAAGCCAGCGCAGGAAGTGAGCGGCGACAGGAAGAGGGGCTACAGAGGCTGGTGACAGTCCGCATGTGGATTGATTTTGTGGTAGCTGTTGACGGAGTGTGGGGCGGGAGGATATACTGAATGCGTGTTGGCATGGGTACTCCTTGTAAGGTGGACCGCAAGAATTCGGGAGCGAGATATGAACACGAACGCCGTCGTCCGGGAACTGAGCCGCCGCACCGGCCTCTCGTCTGAGAGCACGCAGCGTTTCGTCAACGAATTCCTTGAGTTGATCACCGAGAACCTAGAGCAGCAGATCGAGGTCCGTCTGGGCAATTTCGGTATCTTCAAGCCGACCGAGAAGGCTCCGCGTACCGCCCGAAACCTCAAGCGGGACGAGAACGGAAAAGTCATCGTGATTGGCGAGGTTCTCGTTCCCGGTCGCATCAAGGTCGAGTTCAAGCCGGGCCACGCCCTCAAGGAGCGGGCCGAGCGACCGATCGTAGTGGGTGCCACGCAGGCTCCCACTACCTGACGCAAGTACGCAAGTCCTCATGAGTTTACATGCGGGACTACTCTTGCATCGGTATGTGGCGTGCCGCAGGGACCGTGAGGCGTTCGGCGAGATATCAAATTCCCTCGCAGCCTTGTCTCAAGACCGCTGGACCGGCGTCGTTGCCTACGCCCTCCGCACGGCATCCGAAGAGACCGCTTGGCGTCCGAAGTTGTAGCCGTTTAGTGTTGGCATGAAGTTTGACAAATCACGCAGAAGGTGCGAGCATGTGCCTCAAGGCAACCATTGAGGAGGAGGCGGCATGTCGGATTCCAATGTCAGAGAGGCGGCGATAAGGGGGGCAAAGCGGGCGTTCATCGACATCGAGGACGTTTGCGCGCTCGCGGTAGGGCACACGGATGTGAGATCGTTCGACCTCGCGCTGCTCGCTGCGAAGGGGGTCGAAGAGTCGTGGCACGACTACCTCGGGAAAGGGTTTGCTGCCGAGACCCCGCTTGAGGCCGCCGAGAGGTGCCTTTCTATGGGTGGTTTGTGGCTGTCTGACACCTCCCTGTCGGGCAAGTCGGAACTCGGAAACCGCCGGAACAGCAACCCGTCCGGCCTTGCGGACTCCCCGGCGTTCACGGCACCGCTCGCCGATGCGTGCCAAGCAGTCTGTGCGACCCTCCGCAGGGGCGGGGATCATGTCGGGGCCGACTTCATGCACGAGGCGGCACGCTCGGCGAGGGCGGAGGTGGCCCGCCAGTTCTCGATGTTCCTCGATGCCCAGGATGATGCCATGTACCACATCACCGAGAGCGGCATCTCGGAGGACAGGCTGTTCGCCTTGGCCCTCCAATCCATCGCCGAGAGGGGCCAGAGGTGCGACGATGACATCCTGGATGACGTCCTGGTGACGCTGGACACCCTCAGGGGAACATCCGAGATGCACGCCGTCGCCAACCGGACGGCCACACCGCACGCCTTCGCCGCAGCAGAGCGTCTCGCGGCCACGCTGGAGGGCATCGAAGGCTTCGGGAAGACCTCCATGGGGAGGGTCATGGAGGCATACAAGGCGGCATCGGATGCCTTGCCGGCGTGGGGTAAGCTATCGACCGCCGTCCGGCTATCAGCGGACGGCGTGATCGAGGCGTTCGAGACGCGCAGCCAGGCGATTCTCGCCGAGGTCGCCGATTTCATAAGGAAAGAGTCCTCAAAAGTCAGGTTCCCCCCCGATGAGCGGCCTTTGCCCGCAAAGGAGCAATCGCTGGAGGAAGGCGGCGTGTGCGGCCTGATGAAGGGCCTGGCGGCCAAAGCATATCGGCCTGAGAGGGCGACCAAGGAGGCTGCCGGCAACGTGGTGAGTTTTAAGCCAAGAGAAAGATGAGGCACCGCTTTGTAAAAGTGCTTGACTTATTGTAAATAGTATGACATATATAAACCATGGACTGAGCAGGGGGTGGCTCCCGCAAAGTGCAAGCAAGTGTTGATATACGGATACGTATATATTTTAAACGCGGCGGGAGGTAGGTATGATGGGCAAGCAATTCAGACCGATGGGCGAGGACTTCCAGGAAGCGGTTATGGCGGTCAGGCGTGCGTGCCCCCACCGCAATGACAAGCAGGATGCCGTGGCGATACGCACGGCGGCCCTGGCGATGGCGGGGCTTCGTTCCGCACCGACCTTTGGTCAGGTAATGCTGGCCGCCTCGTGGGCGAGAATGCGGCCCACCACTGAGGTATCAGACACCTATTCGTTGGCGGCGACCAAGGATGCGGCGGCAAGGATGGTTCTGGCCTTCGACCCCAGCAGGGCCGACAACGTGAAGTCCGTGATGGCGGCTACAGGGCTGCCGAACGCCGTGAAGGCGATGGCCGCCATGGTCTACCGCGACCCTAACAGAATGGTGAGGGAGGCCGCCCGTGAGATCAAGCTCGTCCATGGCAAGGACGACCAGTTTTTGCCCGCGATCATCAGCGCCGTCCACCGGCGGGTCACCCACGGCACCCTCTTTGAGAACGCCGAGCGCATAAGTGCGGTGGCCAGCACCGACCTCTCCTACATGAAGGCATCGGAGAAGGCATGGGCGACACTCTTTGCGGGGGATGTGGACGATGCCCTGTCTGAGGCCGATGCCAAGCTCTACGAGACGATAGGGCGAGTATCATCCCTTGATGAGAAGATCGGGGCGTGGTTTGAGGGAGCCTCGGAGGACTTCGCGGTTAACGACACCTTCAACGATCTTGAAAAGATCCGCCGCGAGATCGACGCCATCAAAAAGTGCTCGCAGGATGCCGGCAGCATGTCCGACCAAGCGGTCGTTGAGACCTGTGCGGAATTGAATGGGACCGTTGAAAGGCTTCAGAAATCCCTTAAGGGCCACGCCAGCACAGAGCTGTCTTCAGACATCGTGAAAGCCTTGCGCGATCAATACACGGCGGTTGGCGACTTGCCCGATGCGGCAGACCGCATGATCAAGTGCGAGTCCGCGCTGAGCGACCTTGGCGCCATCAACCGTTCGTTTGAGAAGAAGGGCGACGGCAGCTTCAAGGCGATCTCGGAGGAGACCAAGGCGGTCGCTGCCATGTACTTCATGGCGCTGAAGCAGGCGGTGGACGGCACCCTCGGCGACCCTGGCAAGGTGCAGGCCCTCGCCGAGGTCGTGACGAAGGCTTCCGAGGCCATGAAGCCTGTTCTGAAGACCTTCCACCCCAATTCGTCTGCAGACAGACACAAGGCACTTGCACAGCCCTCCATCCAGGTGCTCACGCCCGCCGCCGAGATGCTCCGCAAGCAGATGGGGTGCATCAGCTACTCGCGCGAGTCGGCGGCCAGCTCCGCCGATGAGGCAAAGGCGATCATCGACGCATACAAGGTCTATTGCTCAACCGTCGGTCCAGCCGGGCCGATCTACGTCGCCGCCAAGGAGGTCTACCTTGCGATGCCGGCGGACGAGCGTGTCGGGGTGCTGATCGATGTCCGCAAGGATATGGGAGACCCGACCCTCAAGGCTGCGCCGACCTTCAAGGCGGCGAAGGAACAGAAGCGTTTCGTCGGCAACATGCTGTCCGATATGGCGGCCAGCAAGGCCCCGCCAAGGGCGGTGGAGATGTCTGGCTGAAGATATCCATATCTATAGAGACAAACTAGGCAGCAGAGCCCCCGCCGACGCCGGGTGTGTTCGTCAGTGCATCCTCCGAGAGAATTCAAATCGGAGGATGCAATGGACAGCAAGTATAAAGGCCGAAACCCCAACCTTGACTACCTCGACCACTTCGGTGCGGACGGTCGTAAGATTCTCTGGGATACCGAGGCGACAGGTGTCGTCCCTATCCTGATGACGGAGTGCTTTGCGGGCGTGGGGGCACCCTACGTCGCCTCGTCAGGCCTGCCGATCAAGACGGTGGCGATCTCCGAGCACAGCGGCCTCGCACCCTCCCAATGTGCGGTTTGGGCGACCCGTGCCCCCGAGGTGACGAACCTCGACGACATCACCGCCGGCGACTTCGTGCCCCGCATGATGGAACTCCTGGAGGAGGAGAAGCGTAAGAACCCGCTGTACGGCCTCAACCCGGTCACCGCCATCTTCGGCGGCTCTCCGTGCCAGGCGTTTTCCTTTGCCGGCAAGCGTCAGGGTCTTCGCGACGACCGCGGAAACCTGGCCCTCCGCTACGCGAACGTGGCCATCGAGGGCGGATACGACATCGTGGGCTGGGAGAACGTGGTCGGAGCACTCTCGGACAAGACCAACGGCTTCGGCCACCTCATCGGCCTCCTTTCCGGCCTGAGCCGCATGAAGATCGACTGGTCGCCCCTGATCTGCGACGACCGCTTTCTGAAGGCCGTCGAGGCTTCCGAGGGATTGGCCTCCCAGGAGGAGGGCGTGATCGACCTCCCCGCGTTCATGGACTCCAACCCGCACGCCGCCGAGGCCCTGCTGACCGACGAGGGCTTTAAGGCCGTGGCCTGTGCCGACACCGTGAAGGCCGAGGTGTTGGCGGACGACCTCAAGGCGAAGGTGAAGGCGGGCGATGTGGCCTGCCCGAAGGCGGCGAAGGCGGTGCTCTCAGGCGACCGCCAGGCGTTCCTCGACGCGATGGCGGAGTCCTCCGATCCGATCGACGAGTGCCTCATCCACCTCGCCCCGTTCTGCACGGCGGCCCACGAGCTCGTGTCTCCCGAATCCTGGTGGACGAAGGTGATGGGTAAGCACGGGCAGCGGTGGCCGTCTGCGGGCGTCGTCGTCGGTCCCGAGCGAGTGTTGGCATGGCGAGTGATGGACGCACAGGAGTACGGCGTCCCGCAGCGTCGCAAGCGGGTCTTCCTGTTCGCCGTCAAGGCCGGCAGCGGTCTCGACCCGACCAAGTTCCTGTTCGATTTCCCGGAGGGCGTCTCCGGCGAGCCTGGCTTCTCCCGCAAGCCCGACCTCGTCGTGGACGGCGAGAAGGGGAAGGTCATGGTGTTCGTGCCCGACGTGAAGATGAAGAAGTTCGGCACCTCGATCGAACCGCACTGGGGGGGGTAGACCCAACAGTTGTGTCACCAGCCGCCATCTGGTGAGTCCGGATCAGGACCGATCTCACACCTCGATGGTCAGTAACTAGTCGGCGGGGCAAGCAGCGATCTTGTCGGCATGCCACATGAC
>Ga0209643_1000215_pt1 | contig 136599 bp, 128 predicted proteins | sample AutmiccBRH37_all_FD_187383 | JGI IMG/M metagenome (GOLD analysis project Ga0209643, IMG submission 187383) | Deep subsurface microbial communities from Mt. Terri, Switzerland - Autotrophic microbial communities BRH/37_all (SPAdes) (version 2) | ecosystem: Environmental > Aquatic > Deep...
CATGTTCTGCAGGCTGAAAGATTGGCGGCGCATCGCAACGCGCTTTGAACGCAACATCATCAACTTCATGGCCGCAATAGTCCTTGCAGCCGCTGTCATCTGGTGGCTTTAATGAGTCCGGACCCTATTATGGAAATTATTCCTTCCGACTTCGGGGCTAGTGTCAGGATGAGTCCTGTGTGTGGTGGCAGGATCAGTCTGGTTCGTCTTGGGAGTCCGGATGGGTGAGTTTGTAGAATTTCCCGAATTCCCGGATGGGCGGCGCTGACTGCGATTTTGATAGGGCCTTTAGCTGGGCCCAGTCGCCGCGAATGAAGGCCTCCTTCTTCGCTCGGCTCCAGCCTTTCATCTGACGTTCGAAATTGACCATGCTGGTCGGGTCCGGGAACGCGCCTGCCCAGATCAGCTCGACAGGTCTGCGCCTGAACGTGAAGGCTTTCGGATCGACGCCTTCATTGTGAGCCCAGACGCGGTTTTCCACGTCCTCTCCTCTGTGGGAGCCGACATAGTATTTCCCGTCTGCACACAGCAGAAGATAGACCCAGAACTGCATCACCTTCTTTTAGCGCTCATCCTGAGCGAAGTCGAAGGATTGAGTGCGGGCGTGTAGGGTTTTCGGTTCGGGGCCGCCATCCTTCGACTTCGCTCAGGATGAGATCGGTGCGTGGGGCGAAGGGGGATGCTGGGTGTCGCTTCGCTCGACCCACCCTACCAGGCTACCCCAGCTTCTCCGCAGCCTCTTCCGCGAAGTACGTGATGATCCCGCTCGCGCCGGCGCGTTTGAAGCACATCAGCGACTCCATCATGACGCGGTCGCCGTCGATCCAGCCGTTCTGGGCGGCGGCCATGATCTGGGCGTATTCGCCGGAGACCTGGTAGGCGAGCGTCGGCACGCCGAACGTCGAGGAGACGCGGTGGACAATGTCCAGATACGGAAGACCGGGTTTGACCATGACCATGTCGGCGCCCTCGGCGAGATCGAGCGCGACTTCGCGCAGGGCTTCGTCGGAATTGGCCGGGTCCTGCTGGTAGGTTTTCTTGTCGCCCTTGAGGGACTTGGCCGAGCCGATGGCGTCGCGATAGGGGCCGTAGAAGCCGCTGGCATATTTGGCGGCATAGGCGAGGATCATCATGTTGCTGAAGCCTTCCTCGTCGAAGGCCTGACGGATCGCGCCGATGCGTCCGTCCATCATGTCTGACGGGGCGACGACGTCTGCACCCGCGGCGGCATGGGCGAGGGCCTGCTGGATGAGGCGCTCCACGGTCGCATCGTTCGGGATGGTGCCATCGGGGTCGAGCAGGCCATCGTGGCCATGGGACGTGTAGGCGTCCAGCGCGACATCGGTGATCAGGCCGACGCCGGGGGCGGCATCCTTCATGGCGCGCAGGGCGCGCGGCACGAGGCCGTCAGGATCGAGCGCGCCGGTGCCTTCCTCGTCTTTGCCTTCCGGGCCGATATAAGGGAACAGCGCGATGGCCGGGATGCCCAGCGCTTCGGCGCGCTTGGCCGTCAGGGCCGCTTCGGCGACGCTCAGCCGGTCGATGCCCGGCAGGCTGCCCACCGGCACGCGGCCTTCGCCGTCATGCACGAAGACGGCCCAGACAAGGTCTGCCGGGGTCAGCGTGTTTTCGGCGACGAGGCTGCGGATCCAGGGAGACTGGCGCACGCGGCGCATGCGGGTGTTCGGGAAGGTTTGGGGAAACTGGGTCATGGGCAAATGACTGCTCCAAATTGCGGCGGCCTACAACCAGCCAAATTTACGCACCATGAAGCAGCGCTGGCTGACATCGAGGCTGTGGGCCTGGATGGCTTCGAGGTCCAGCATCCAGGCGGCCATTTCCTTGCGCGCCAATTCGCGGAAGCCGAGCTTGCGATAGAATGGGCCATTCCACGGCACATCCCGGAAGGTGGACAGGGTGACCTGTTTCAGCTTGCGCTGTTTGGTTAGTTGGAAGACGTGCTGGACGAGCGCCGCGCCAAGGCCCTGACGGCCATGGTTCGGGTGGACGCTGATCTGGTCGAGATAGAGCGTGCCGCCGCGCCGGGAGACGAGCGTAAAGCCTACCGGCGTTTCGTCTGCACCGCAGATATGGAAGAGATCGCCGGCCTCGATGGCCTGTTCCAGAACGGTGGCGGGTACGTGGTCGTGCAGCGCGTCTTCTGACACCAGGCCTGTGGGCGCGAACAATTGCCCGGCCGCCAGATCAATCTGGATCAATGTGTCAATGTCTTCCCGCCCAGCCGGGGAAATCACGTGTGAAGGGCGGGTCTGTTGCATTGACAAGGCCGGTCAGTCAGGGAATTGCCGTCTCACTACTTTAGTTGAGCGAGGGACGAAACCCATGACAATGTTGTTTTCCGACGAGCAAATCATGATCCGCGACATGGCGCGCAAGTTCGCGGAAGATGAATTGCAGCCGCATTCGGAAGAATGGGACCAGACCAGCCACTTCCCGGTCGACGTCATCCGCAAGGCGGCTGAGCTGGGCTTCGCCAGCATTTACGTGAAGGAAGACGTCGGCGGTGCCGGCCTGACGCGCACCGATGCGGCGCTGATCTTCGAACAACTCGCCTATGGCGACGTCTCAACCGCGGCTTTCATCTCTATCCACAACATGGCGAGCTGGATGATCGACACGTTTGGCGCAGATGAGCAGCGTCAGGCCTGGCTGCCGCGCCTGACCACGATGGAGCTGATTGCCTCCTACTGCCTGACCGAGCCGGGCGCCGGGTCTGACGCCGCCAGCCTCAAGACGAAGGCTGTGCGTGAGGGCGACGAATACGTCATCACCGGCACCAAGCAGTTCATCTCCGGCGCGGGCACATCGGACGTGTACGTCCTGATGGCGCGCACGTCAGAGGATGGCGCGAAAGGCGTCTCCGCTTTCATCATCGAGAAAGACACGCCCGGCCTCAGCTTTGGCGCGAACGAGCGCAAGATGGGCTGGAAGAGCCAGCCGACGCGGCAGGTAATCCTCGACGGCGTGCGCGTGCCGGTGGCGAACCGGATTGGCGAGGAAGGCCACGGCTTCAAGTTCGCCATGGCGGGCCTCGATGGCGGGCGGTTGAACATTGCCGCCTCGGCCCTCGGCGGCGCGCAGCTCGCGCTCGACAAGGCGCTCTCCTACGCCAAAGAGCGCAGCCAGTTCGGCAAGGCGATTGCGGACTTCCAGGCGACCCAGTTCAAACTGGCTGATATGGAAACGGAGCTGCAGGCGGCGCGCGTGATGCTGTACGAAGCCGCCGGACGGCTGGACCGCAAGGACCCGGCCGCGACCCGCTGGTGCGCCATGGCGAAACGCTTTGTCACCGACACCGCGTTCAAGGTGGCCAATGACTCGCTGCAGATCCATGGCGGCTATGGCTATCTGGCCGACTATGGCGTGGAGCGGATCGTCCGTGACCTGAGGGTGCATCAGATCCTTGAAGGCACCAATGAGATCATGCGCGTGATCATCTCGCGGGACATGCTGAAGGACTGATCGCTTCGCGCAGTCCGAATGGCTCGCTATCCGCCATAGGTCGATTATTCTTCTTGATAATTTGTCCGGCGCGGGGCTTAGCCGATCAGGCAAGGAAGGCGGCGCGCCTAAAAGCTTTCGGCTTTTGCCTTGCGCCAGTAGAAGAGGGCAAAGCCGGTCACGACGAGGGGGATCATCAACCCGTATTCGTCGATCCACATCTGCGTGCCTTCGGTCTCCGCCGTCAGGGGCGTGAAGATTTTCTGGATGAAGATATTGTGCGCGCCGTGAAACATGATCGCGGGCCAGACACTTCGGGTTTTGAACGTGAAATAAGTCATGATGACAGACATGCTCGTGATCATGAGCGTGAAACACGCAACTTGGAACACAGGGTCGCCGCCGCCATATTTGATGACGATGGGATAGTGCCACGCAGCCCAGATCAGGCCGCTCAGAATCGAGACGGCGCCAAAGGGCATCACTTTGCGAAGTTCCCAGACGAGGAAGCCGCGCCAGCCGATTTCTTCCCCGGCAATCGACCCAAGGGATTTGACGAACTGCACGCTGGCCAGAAGGCCGATCATCACAAACATCGACAGGGCAGGAACATTCGGCGAAAAGCCGAGATCGTCAGCCCATTCGGAAAGGGTCTCAGGATTGAGCGGGACGCCAAGGCCAAAAGCCCAGATTAAACCATACGCCAATGCGACATAGGCCGCCGGCATGAGGTATGCCTGAAGATTGCTGCGCCAGTTGCCCCATGCCCAGGGCAGGCTGGAAATTGTGCGGCCCCGGATCTTTTGCGTCACGAGCGCCGCAATCGCCGGGCACAGCATCAGCGCGCCGATATAGAGGCTGGTGGGGTTAAGCTCGAGGAGTGCGAAATGCGCAACCGCGCTCAGGCCGCACAGGAGTCCAAGAAATATGGAGAGGGTTATCCACGCATCGCGCCGGTCAGTCTGGGAATTTGTCATCCATGTGGAGATATCGAATTTCGATAAATTGTCCAGAGCTTTTTGACTAGGGTCTCATATTTACTTGCGTGGCGCTGGAATGCCCCACCCGAAACGATTTGAACCTTTGGCTCACTTGCGGCACGGTGCAGGCTTTCCCGGGTTGATGTGGAGTCGTCTGATGCGCGTTGGTGCTTTGCTGTTTTCCGTTCTGGCTTTTGTATGGGCGGGCCTTGCGATGCCTGCGGCGGCGGACGAAGCCAAAAGCTGGGGCGAGGCGACGAAAGGGCTGACCCGCGCGGAGGGCTTCCTGCCTTACTATGCGGATGCCAAGGGCGGGCGCATCCTGGCTGCGTTTCCGGCGCCGGACGAGGACGGGCTTGCGCTTCGCGCCATTCAGGCGGCCGGGCTGACGGCGGGGCTCGGCTCCAACCCGATCGGGCTCGACCGGGGCTATTTCGATGAAGGCTCGCTGATCGCCTTCCGCCGCGTGGGCAAGAAGCTGGTCGCCGAGAAGGAGAACTGGTCTTACACCGCCAGCGCCGACAATCCGCTGGAGAAGAAGGCCGTGCGCCAGTCCTTCGCCAGCTCGTTCCTCTGGGCCGGTGACATCATCTCCGAGAGCGCGAGCGGGGAATTGCTGGTCGACATTTCCGGCTTCCTCACGCGGGACGCGCTGGATGTGAAAGCGGCCCTGAAGAACAATCCCAAGGCCGGCGTGTTCTCCATCGCGGACGACCGCTCCATGCCGGATGTTTCCGCCGCGCTCGCCTTTCCGGACAATGTCGAGTTCGATGCGTTCCTGACGCTGACCGGCGATGACCCGAAATCGGAAGTGCTGGCCACCGCCGCCGATGGCCGCGCGTTCACGCTGGTCCAGCATGTCTCGCTCGTGCGCCTGCCGGATGATGGCTACACGCCGCGCGCCTTCGATGTGCGCAGCGGCACGATTGACGTGCCCTACTATGACTTCTCCGCGCCGCTGGATGGCCAGGTGCGTAAATCCTATGCCCGCCGTTTCCGCCTTGAGAAGCAGGACCCGACAGCCGCGAGCAGCCCGGCGAAGAAGCCTATCGTCTTTTATGTCGACTCCGGCGCGCCGCCTGAGATCCGCGATGCGCTGGTCGAAGGCGCGTCCTGGTGGGCCGATGCATTTGCGGCGGCAGGCTTTCCGGACTCCTATCGCGTGGAAGTTCTGCCCGATGGCGTGCACCCGCTCGACATCCGCTACAATGTCATCCAGTGGACCCACCGTCAGACGCGTGGCTGGTCCTACGGCGGCGGCGTCTATGATCCGCGTACGGGCGAGATGCTGAAGGCGAACGTCATCCTCGGCAGCCAGCGCGTGCGTCAGGACCGGATGATCTTTGAAGGCCTCGCAGGCACGGCAAAGACCGGCACAGGCAAGGTGGACGATCCGGTGCAGGTCGCGCTGTCACGCATCCGCCAGCTCGCCGCGCATGAGGTGGGCCACACGCTGGGCTTTGCGCACAATTTTGCAGCCTCGACGAATGACCGCGCCTCGGTGATGGATTATCCGGCGCCGTGGATCACGGTGAGTGCAGACGGCAAGCTCGACTTCTCCAAGGCCTATGATGTCGGTATCGGTGAATGGGACGAGGTGGCGGCCAAATGGCTTTATGCTGAATATCCCAAAGGCTCCGACGCGGATACCGAGGGAGACAAGTTGCTGACGGCGGCCTATAGCAGCGGTCTGCGCTTTGTGGATGATCCGGAGGCGCGCGGTGTCGGCACGGCGCATCCCTATGGCGCGGTCTGGGACAATGGCCCGGATGCCGTGGCCGAACTTTACAACACGATGCGTGTACGGAAGATTGCGCTGGACCGGTTCGGGCTGGACGTGATCCGGCCGGGCGTGGACACGGCCTACCTGCGCGAAGTGCTGGTGCCGGTTTATCTCTACAATCGCTATCAGGTGGCGGCGGCAGCGAAGTCTGTTGGCGGGTATGAGTTCTACTATGCCCGCCGGGGCGATGGCGGCGGTGTGGCGCATCCTGTGCCAGCCCAACGCCAGCGCGCGGCGCTGACGGCCTTGCTGGCCACGCTGGAGCCGACCTCGCTGGACTTGCCAGACCAGGTGCTGAACCAGCTGACCCCGCCGCTCGCGGCTTTTTCCTATGCAGGCGGTGGCGGCGAATTCTTCTCCGGCGATACCGGGCCGATGTTTGATCTTCTCTCCGCGGCGGATACCGCAACCGAGACGACGATCAGCGCGCTGTTGCACCCGGCACGGGCCGCGCGTCTGGTAGAAACCAGCCGGCGCGATCCGGCGGCGCTATCATTCGAGGAAGTGCTGGCCAATCTGGAAGGCGAGGTTTTCACCGCCGCTCCGACGGCCCGGCAGGCAGAGATCCGCAGGCGCCAGCAGGCGCGGTTCGTCTCCTCGCTGATCGGGCTTGCCTCTGATCCGGGGGCGGCGCCGGGTGTTGCCATGCGGGCCGATGCCTTCCTGAAGGGCATGAGCCAGCGGCTGAAGTTGCCGCGCCGTATGGACGCCGTCGATGTCGCTGCACGTGAGGATCTGCAGCGCAAGATTGCCGCGCACCTGGATCGCCCGGCCCCAGCCGCCGCGCCGGGTGTTGCCGAGGTCGAAGTGCCACCGGGCAGCCCGATTGGCGCAGGCGCAGGCGAGGAGAGCTGGTTTGGCGATCTCGCGCTGGCGCAATGATGTGACGCCCCGCCCTCTTCCGGGGACGGCGGCGGGCTTCTATGGTGAGGCCTGAACCACAGGCGGAGGGCCTCGCCATGCAACCGTATTTCCCCCAGTCAGAGCTGGAGACGCACACTGTCTCCAACCAGCCGAAAGCTTTCGGCGATGTCGACCTGTTCGCCTCCGACCGGGCGCTGAAGGGCGCGGTGGAGAAGGCAGGCGGCGGGGGGCACGCGGCGAAGCTGTCGGAATTCGGCACCCGGTGCGGCGCGTTCGAGACGCAGGACTGGTCGCGTCAGGCGCAGGAGAACCTGCCCAGGCTGAAAAGCTTTGATCGGTTCGGCCATCGCCTCGACGAGGTGGAGTTCCACCCCGCCTATCACAGCCTCATGTCGCTCGGCCTAGATAGCGGGCTTTCGGCGTCGGCGTGGAATGCGGGCGAGGCGGGTCATGTTCTGCATGGCGCGATGATGATCCTGATGAACCAGGCCGATGCAGGCGTGACCTGCCCGATGTCGATGACCTACGCCTGCGTGCCCGCGCTGCAGTCGACGCCGGAGATCGCCGCAAAATGGGTGCCGCGCGCTCAGGCATCGTCCTATGATCCGCGCTTCATCCCGGCAGACCGGAAAACCGGCGTCACCATCGGCATGGCGATGACGGAAAAGCAGGGCGGCAGCGACGTGCGGGCGAACACGACCCGAGCGGTGCCGGACGGGCAGGGCGGCTATATCCTGACAGGCCACAAATGGTTCTGCTCCGCCCCGATGTCGGATGCCTTCCTGACGCTGGCGTACACGGAGGAAGGCCTCACCTGTTTCCTCGTGCCGCGCTGGCGGCCGGATGGCACACGCAACGCCATCCACATCATGCGGCTGAAGGACAAGATGGGCGACAAGTCCAATGCCTCGTCCGAGATCGAATACCACGGCGCCTGGGCTGAGCGGCTGGGCGAGGTGGGCCGCGGCGTGCGCACCATTATCGATATGGTCCAGCACACGCGCTATGATTGTATCCTCGGCTCGACGGGCGGCATCCGCGCGGCGCTGGTTCAGGCGCTGTGGCACACGTCCCAGCGCCGGGCGTTCCAGAAGGCACTGATCGACCAGCCCGCCATGCGGGCCGTGCTGGCCGATCTCGTGATCGAGAGCGAGGCGGCGACTGCGCTGGCCCTGCGTGTCGGCGCGAGCCTCGACCGGATGGCGACGGACGAACACGAGGCGGCCTTCATGCGCCTTGCCACGCCGCTCGCGAAATACTGGATATGCAAGCGTCAGCCGGGCTTTGTCTACGAGGCGCTCGAATGCCATGGCGGGGCGGGATATGTCGAGGAAGGCCCGATGCCGCGCCTCTATCGACAGTCGCCGCTGAATGCGATCTGGGAAGGCTCTGGCAATGTCATCGCGCTGGATGTGCTGCGCGCGCTGTCGCGGGAGCCAGACAGTCTGGAGGCCGTACAGGCGGAGCTGAAAAAGCCGCTCGGAAGGCATCATGCTTATGACGCGCATGTCGCGCGGCTGGCTGACTATATGACCCCCGGCCGCCTGCATGAAGGCAGCGCCCGTGGCTTTGCCCGCGACGCGGCGCTCGCCCTGCAAGGCGCGGCGCTGCACGCCTATGCGCCGGACTTCGTGTTCGAGGCTTTCTGTGCTCAGCGGCTCGATACAGGGCGTAATGGCCTGCTTTATGGCGATGTTGCCAGCAGCGTGGATCAGGCCCGCCTGATCGAACGGGCCATGCCAGCGGTATAATTAAGCTGGCGCAAGGGAAACCATTTTCGGTTCAGCGCGCAGGCGGTATAGTGACACCCAAGATGCCGGAAAACGGCGCATTGGGAGGAAGTCATGCAGATCCAAACCTTGCCCGGCGTGGGCGCGGAAATCACCGGCGTTGACCTGAAAACACTGACAGAGGCGGAGTTTGACGCGATCCGGCAGGCCTATGCCGATCACGGCGTCATCTTCTTTCGCGATCAGGACCTGACCGAGGACGATCATATCGCCTTTGCCGAGCGCTGGGCGCCGATCAATGTGAACCGCTTCTTCGCCGCCCATCCGGATTATCCGCAGATCGCGATGGTGGCCAAAGAGAAGGAACAGAAAGACAATATCGGCGGAGGGTGGCACACGGACCATTCCTACGATGTCGAGCCGGCCATGGGCTCCATCCTTGTTGCCCGCGAATTGCCCGAGAGCGGCGGCGATACAATGTTCGCCAGCATGTACCGCGCCTATGAGACGCTGGACGAGGCAACGAAGACGCAGATTGACGGGCTACAGGCCGTGCATTCCGCCAAGCATATCTTTGGCTCCAGCGGAGCGACCTATTACAAGACGACCGATGCAGGTGGCGAGCGGATCGGCAATGCCGCCGCAGCGGACGTGCTGGCGGACGTGACGCATCCGGTTGTTGTGACCCATCCGCTCAGCGGAAAGAAAGCGCTCTATGTGAACCCGGCCTTCACGGTGAAGATTGTCGGCATGAGTGATGAGGGGTCAAAGGATCTGCTGATGCGCCTTTATGCGCACGCGATGGACCAGGCGAATGCCTATCGCTTCCAATGGAAGCCGGGCTCGGTCGCGTTCTGGGATAACCGGTCGACCTGGCACTGGGCGCTGAACGATTATCACGGCCAGCGGCGCATCATGCACCGCATCACGCTGGAAGGCTGCGCCCTGCACTGAGGCGGGCGGCGCTCAGATGAACTCGACGCCGGTCTCGCTGCCGAATTCCCATCGGCGCATGCAAACGCGCTCGCCCTCGAACAGGGCGGAAATCAATATAAATTGCTCAGGCAGATCAATCTCTCCGGCCACGGCAAGGCGCGCGCCGCCGCACGAGATATCGCGGATCTCGCAGTCCACCCATTTACGCCAGCCGATCCGCACGCGTCCGGTGGCCTGTACAGCGCAGCGGACTTCGCAGCGGTCGAGGGCGTCAACCTCAAACGCATACATTCGCCAGAACTCCCCCTCTGTGCGAAACAGGATAAAGCTGCCAGAATCGGGTTAACACCACGCGCGGAAGATCGGTGAAATTTCAGGGGTAGAGTGAGGGGTTCAATGACTGAAGATGTATCCATTCGGGTCGAGGGCGATGTCGGGCGTATCACGCTGACGCGGCCCTCCGCGCTGCACGCGCTGAACTCGCCCATGTGCGCAGCCATCCTGTCTGCGCTGCAAGCCTGGGCTGGCGATGCGAGCGTGCATCTGGTCGTGATCGATCATCAGGACGGCACGCGCGGGTTTTGCGCCGGCGGTGACATTCGCATGCTGGCGACAAGCGGCGCGGGCGATGCCAGCGAGGCGCGGGCTTTCTTTGCCACCGAATACCGGATGAATGTCGCGCTCGACGAGTTCCCGAAGCCTGTTCTGGCCGTGATGGACGGCGTGACCATGGGGGGCGGCGTCGGCCTCTCCGTCCACGGCACGCACCGGATCGCGACCGAGCGGACGCTGTTCGCCATGCCGGAGACGGGTATTGGCCTGTTCCCGGATGTCGGCGGCGGCTGGTTCCTGCCGCGCCTGGCCGGGCAGCTCGGCACGTGGCTGGCGCTGACCGGTGACCGGCTGAAAGGCGTCGACGTTGCCGCCGCGCGCGTTGCGACGCATTTCCTGCCGTCGGAATTGGTGGCAAACCTGATGAAGCAGATCGCCGCCGCAGACTTCTCCGTCGGCGCGGCAGAGATGCTGAACGAGATCCTTCGAACTCTGACCCATTCCATTCCTGCTGGCAGCTTCGAGGCGCACCGTGCCGTCATCGATTCCTGCTTCGGGTTCGACACGGCGGAAGAGATCGTCGCCGCACTGGAAGCTGATGGCAGCGAATGGGCGCTGGCTCAGCTGAAAACACTGCGCGCGAAATCGCCCGAGACAGTGAAGGTTGCCCTGCGCCAGCTGCGCGAGGGTGGCCGGCTGACGAGCTTCCGCGAGAACATGCAGATTGAATACCGCATCGGCTGGCGGAAGGTGCAGAGCCACGATTTCCAGGAAGGCGTACGCGCCGTCATCATCGATAAGGACAACGCCCCGGCCTGGTCGCCCGCGCGTATTGAAGATGTGCCGGACGAGATGGTCGCGAAGTATTTCGAACCGCTTGGCGCTGACGAACTGACTTTCTGACGCGCTCGCAAGGGCTGGACAATAGCGGCAAGTCTTACCGATACTTGCGCAACTTGAATGTACTGGGGAAACGGGAATGCGTGGTCAGATCCTGAAATCAGACGGTCTGGACGGGCCGGGGCTCATCCTTGGGACTGACGGCGCGCGCTACAAGTATTCGCAGGATCAGGTGCGCGGCGGCGGAACGCTCGTGCCCGGCCAGCAGGTGGATTTCATCAATCTGGGCGAGGACGCTCGGGACATCTACGCGCTGGGGCCAGCACCTGCCGCGGCTCCTGCACCAGATGCGTCAGGCACCCCGGCGAGCGCGCGGCCTGGAATGGTGCCGCCGATTCAACAGCTTCGACGCCAACCAGCGCCCCATGCCCCGCCCGAGCCAGCCTTGTATGGCGCCTCGTTTGCTGTGCCAGGAGACGGTCTTTGGACGTATTTCATTCGCTGCCTCACGACGAACTACTTCAAGTTCAGCGGCCGGGCACGGCGCCAGGAATACTGGGGCTACACGCTGTTTAATGTGCTGACCTATATCGTGGCCTTCATTCTGGACATCATCATCAGTGCGGCTTTTCTCGGTACAGACTCCTCTGGCGAGCCAAACTTTTTTCTGGCGTTTACGGGCCTCTGGTTTTTCTACCAGATTGTCCCGTCGATCACGGTGACGGTCCGGCGGCTGCATGACAGGGACTTGTCCGGCTGGCTCTACCTCATCAACTATGTGCCCTATGTCGGCTGGATTGTCCTCCTGGTCTTTATGCTGATGGATTCCCGTGCGGAGCCCAATGTGCATGGTCCCAGTCCCAAGTATGATCCCGAGATCGAGGCCGCGAATACTTTCGTTTGATCCTGCGCCGCCAGGATGCAGAAAGCCCCGCAGGCCAGCCCTGCGGGGCTTTTTCGTGAATCAGAAGTAAATTTGTTTCGTAAAAGTAACGGTTAATCGAATGGCCCGAATATTAACGAATGACTTGCCGAATACCAACATGCTTATCAGTTTATTAGGATCACCCGTGTAGTTCTGTGCAAACTACAACAAAAGTTGAGTGGTGGTTGAAATGATGATTGCACAAATGCAGGAAACTGCAGAACTGAGCTTGGGCGAGTCTTTCCTGAAGTCTTTGTCTCTTCTGGAACAAGCCCATAGACGTCTTCACGATGTTGTTAAGGATGACCTGGAACGCGGAGGCGAACGGTCTCTTACTGGCGTTCAGGCTCTTCTTCTCTATGAAATTGGCGAAGACGAGGCTCCGGCTTCTGTGCTGCGGGCTCGCGGCGCCTTTGCCGGGACCAGCCTGTCCTACAACGTGAAGAAGCTTCAGGAAGGCGGTTATCTGATCCAGACCCGTTCCGAAGACGACAAGCGCACCGTGACGCTTCGCCTGACTGAACGCGGCCTGAAGGTCCGCGCGCGTGTCGCCAAACTGTTCGAGAAACAGGCCAGCGCCCTTGAGCCGACGGCCAGCGTGCGTCCTGACGACCTCTCGCAGCTGAACAAGACCATTTCGCGCCTTGAGCGCTTCTGGTCCGACCAGATCCGTTTCCGCCTCTAAGAGCGGCTCGGTAAATACCCCTGGGAGAAAGCCCCCGCCTCGTGGCGGGGGTTTTTGTTTGCGCGGAAGTCTTTTGCAGATCCTCGCTTGACCTGAACCTTGGTTGAGGTCCGATAAGGCGACCCTGATCTCAACAGGGAAACAAGCCATGATGCTCGAACAGGCCATAATCCGCGTTGCGCGGCCTACAGACGATATAGACGCGCTCCTGCCATTCTATTGCGACGGGCTGGGCTTCCGGGTGCTCTACCATTTCAGCGGACATGGTGACTTTGACGGCGTGATGCTGGGCCATCCCGGCGCGCCGTATCATCTGGAGTTCACCAAGGCGCACGGTCATGCCGCCGGGCGCGCACCGACGCAGGACAATCTGCTGGTCTTTTACTTGCCCGAGCAGAACCGCTTCGACGCGGCTTGCCTGCGTCTGCGCGCGGCGGGGTTCGCGCCCGTGCCGGCGTTCAATGCCTATTGGGACGTGAAGGGCGCCACGTTCGAGGATCCGGACGGATACCGCATCGTCCTGCAGAATGCGGCCTGGGACATCTAGCGCGTCACCTCTCAGGCGATTCTGCTGGGCGCTCCCCCTTTTCCCCGCTAGGTTACCTCACATGCGGGGATTAGGGGGAATACTTTTCGGCGCGCTGATCGCGTCAGGCACGGCAGAGGCCGGGCCGTGGGCGCAGGCGCCGGGCGGCACCTATGCGCGCGCCATAGTGTCAGCTGAGCGCCTTGATGGCGAGGACGGTTGGCGCGGCGATGTCTATGGCGAATACGGCCTCTCCCAGAACTGGACGCTGACCGGAAAAGTGGAGTCCGTCCGCTATGACGGCGGCACCGCCGATACTGACGCCTATCGCGTTTCTGCGCGCCGGCAGCTCTGGTCGAGTGCGAGCGGGTGGGCGGTCGGCGCAGAGGCGGCCGTGATCCATGGTAGCACGCTGGCTGGCATTTATGGCTGTCAGGGTTGGGGCGCCGAAGCACGCGCCTCACTGGGGCGCAGCGGTGTGCGCAAGGGGCGCAACTATTACTTTTTCGCCGATGCCGCCTGGGTAAACCAGGAGGGCGGCTGCAACCGCCAGCGTGTGGAGCTCGGCTATGGCAGCGATCTCGGCGGCAAATTCTTCATGACTGAGCAGGTCTGGCTGGAGACGGGGCAGCAGTCGGCAGACTCGCTCAAAACCGAAAGCCAGGTCGGCTACCACTTCCCTCTCGCGGATGTGTCGCTCGGTTACCGGGAAGAGTTCGGCGGCGCGTTCGACGAGCAGGCTGTCCTGCTCGCCGTGACCGTGCGCCGCTGAACGAGGCCTGGCCTATTCGCCGGTATAGCCGGTTTCGGTCATCAGGTAGGCAATGACGGCCGTGCGGTCGGCGGGCTTGCGGACACCGGCAAAGGTCATCCGGTTGCCTTTCAGGAAGGTTTGCGGATTTTCCAGCCAATGGTCGACCTTGTCAGCCGTCCAGATGAAGTCGGCATCCTGAAGGGCTTGCGAATACTCGAAGTCCGGGGATGAACCGGCCTCACGACCGAAAATGCCGTAAAGGTTCGGGCCGACCAGCGCGCCGCCACCTTCCTTGGTGATGTGGCAGGTCTGGCAAAGCTTGAACGTCCGCCGACCAATTGCGTAGTCGGCCGTGTTGTAAGGCGCGGGCAGGTTGGCGAACTCAGGAGAGCCAGCCGTTGCGGTAGCGTCTTCGACGGGGGCTGCAGCAGGCTCAGCGACCGGCTCGGAAGCCGGTTCGGCGGCCGGAGTGGCCTCAGCCGGTGCGGCAGCTTCAGGGGCCACCTCAGGGGCAGCTTCCGGCGTAGCGGCCGGAGTTTCGGCAACCGGTGCAGCCGGTTTGGCCGTGTCACCGGAGCCGCCGCAAGCGGTGGTCATTCCGGCAAGAACGATAAGAGAAGCGGAAACGAGAGAAAGTCGCATGAATTCAAGGCCCCAGACTATGATGTCGTGTGCATACTGAGCCTTCCCGCGGCACAATGCAAACCCGGTCATCAGTCGTGCGGGTGAGATAAAAAAACTTTTTAAAACAAGGTTTAATGTGAATTGGGGGCAGGTGGTTAGGTAGGATTCCTGAGAACGGAATTTGCTTCAACATGCTGATTTTATTGACTTTTCGACTTATTGCCGCAGGTCGGGCAGGGCGCGGACCTGCGGCATGCCGGGGGACAAAAGCTGCCTGTCGCGCTAGGATTTGCGCATGGCTGATTCCGTTCGCTCCCGCCCTGAAATCCGCAAGCTTCCGCCGGATGTCGTCAACCGCATCGCGGCGGGCGAGGTTGTGGAGCGTCCCGCTGCGGCGGTGAAGGAGCTTGCCGAGAACGCGCTGGATGCTGGCGCGACCCGCATCACCATCGCGATCGAGGATGGCGGCCTGAAGCGGATGACCATCGAGGACGATGGCTGCGGCATGAGCGCGGACGATCTGGTCCTCGCGCTCGACCGGCACGCGACCTCGAAGCTTGTCCCAGGCGCCGATGGCCGGGTCGACCTGCTCAACATCCACACGATGGGGTTCCGGGGCGAAGCCTTGCCGTCCATCGCCTCGGTCAGCCGGATGACGATCACCTCGCGCGCAGCGGGTGAAGAGGCTGCTGAAGTCTTCATCGAAGCGGGCCGCGTCGAAGGCCCCCGGCCCGCAGCCTTTACCGGACGCGGCGAAACCGGCACGCGGATCGAGGTGCGCGACCTGTTTCACGCGACGCCTGCGCGCCTCAAATTCATGAAGGGCGAACGCTCAGAAGCGATGGCGGTGACTGACGTGGTCAAACGCCTCGCCATGGCCAATGCGCACGTCTCCTTCAGCCTGGAGAACAATGGCCGCAACGTGCTGCGCTATGCGGCGGAGGCCGAGGGTGAAGCGGGCCAGCTTGCGCGTCTCGGCGCTATCATGGGACGCGAGTTCCGCGACAATGCCGTCGCCATCGAGGCCGAGCGCGAAGGCGTGTCCCTCACCGGCTTTGCCGGGCTGCCAACGCTGAACCGGGGCAATGCGCAGATGCAGTTCCTGTTCGTCAACGGGCGCCCGGTGAAAGACCGGATGCTGAACGGCGTGATCCGTGCCGCCTATCAGGATTTCCTGGCGCGAGACCGCCACCCGCTGGCCGCGCTGTTCGTGGAACTGGACCCGGAATATGTCGATGTGAACGTCCACCCGGCCAAGACAGAAGTGCGCTTTCGTGACGCCGGAAACGTGCGTGGCCTGATGATCGGCGCGTTGCGACATGCGCTGGCACAGGCGGGTCACCGGGCCTCGACCACGGTGGCAGGCTTTGCGCTCGGCAAGGCGCGGCCCGAGGGAGCGCCGACCGGGGCGCTGTTTGCCTCCCGGCCTGCCTATGCACCGACGAGCATTTCACCCGTACGCGCGCCGTCACCATTCGAGCCCGCTCCGCCGCCCGGCGGCTTTGCGGAGCCGCACCAGGCCTACAACCCGGATGCCTACACGCCGGACGTTGCACCCAGTGCGCGGGTGGAGCCGGAAACCACATCAATAGAAGATTACCCCCTCGGCGTTGCCCGCGCGCAGCTGCACGAGACCTATGTCATTGCACAGACGAAAGATGGTATCGTCATCGTCGACCAGCATGCCGCGCATGAACGTCTCGTCTATGAAGACATGAAGCGCCAGATGGCCGCTGGCGGCGTCAGGCGTCAGGCGCTGTTGATCCCGGATATCGTGGAGCTGACCGAAGACGAAGCCGCCCGCGTGGTGGAGCGCGCCGACGAGCTGGCAGACCTTGGTCTTGAAATCGAGGCCTTCGGGGCGGGCGCCGTGTGCGTGCGCGCCACCCCCGCCCTCTTCGGCGAGATGGACGCCATCGGCCTGATCCGCGACCTCGCAGACGATTTCGCCGAATATGATGCGGGCCTCGCGCTCAAGGAACGGTTCGAGGAAGTGATGGGCAACATGGCTTGCCGCGGGTCTGTTCGCTCAGGCCGGCGCCTCAATGGCGAGGAGATGAATGCGCTGCTCCGCCAGATGGAGGCAACGCCTCATTCCGGCCAGTGCAATCATGGTCGCCCGACTTATGTGGAACTGAAACTGACCGATATCGAAAAACTGTTCGGGCGGCGCTAAGGCATGGCGCGCTTTGAAGCCCTGATCTTCGACTGCGACGGCGTGCTGGTCGACTCTGAAGTCATCGCGATTCAGTGCGAACGGGACATGCTCGCGCAGTGGGGGCTGGAATACGATTTCCAGACTTTCGTCTCGCGCTTTGTCGGCCTGCACAACCGGGACTTTCACATCGCCTTGGCGTCTGACGCGAAGGCGGCCGGGCTGACCCTTCCGGAGGATTTCGGCTACCTTCTGCACGCGAACAACTGGGTTCGTTACGAGGCTGAGCTGACAGCCATTGATGGCGTCATGGACGTGGTCGCAGCCTTTCCGGGCCGCCAGGCTGTGGCGTCCTCCTCGGAGGCAGACAAGCTGGTTCGCAAGCTCGAAATCACCGGCCTGCACGACACGTTCGCGCCCTATGTCTATTCGTCAGACCTCGTCGCAAATGGAAAGCCGGCGCCGGACCTGTTCCTTCTGGCCGCCGAACGGATTGGCGCGCGGCCTGAGGCCTGCGTCGTGGTCGAAGACAGCGTGAACGGGGTGAAAGCCGCCCTCGCTGCCGGCATGACGGCCTGGGGCTTCACCGGTGGTGGTCACGCCGATGCGGGCCTCGCCGGACGGCTGGCCGAAGCTGGCGCGCATGACGTGTTCGCTTCTCACCGCGACATTGCAGAGGCGCTAAGGGGCTGAGGCGATCAGGCCTTCGGGAACACGGCCTTCAGTGGCGCCCACGCATCCTCATGAGAGCCTTCGAAGTTTGGCACGCCGTGCCCCGTCAGCCGTCCGCGCGGGGCAGTATAGCTGTCGATCTGGCGCACCGGGTTCTCCCGCCACTGGATGTTGAACGCCCAGTATTTCGGAAAGAAGTAGAGCTTGGAATACGGCAAATGGTCGTGGATCCACCAGGCGAGCTTCTGCCAGTCGCCTTCCTCATGAAACGCATCGTAGAAGGCGGGGATCACGATACAGGCCGTGGCGCCCATGTTTCCGTCGGCATCCCGGCGGTCCCAGATATGGGCGGCGTGGCTGCCCTGGTTTGAGCCGCAATTATAGCCCTTCTTGTTCTCCCGCTGCATCTGGTTGCCAAACCCGTTGACCTCTGAGGAGCGATAGGCTGAGCGGATGGCAACGCGCCCGAACACGTCCTGCAATGGCTCCAGAAGTTCGGTGCAGAGTTTCGTGCCTGCGGCCACGGCCAGGTCCGGATCGTCCGGGATGTTGGAAAAACCATGCAGCGCCGCGATGTCCGAAAACAGAAAGTCGCGCATGAAGAACGTATCGGACAGGCGGATGCGTCCGAATTCGGCGAGCGCGTCAACACTCGTGGGGCGTTTCATGATGGCAGGCCTTCTTTGCGCGAAGGAGATGCAAACTCCATGCGCGCGGGCTCAGTCGCCGGAGCTGACTTCGCTATAGATGTCCGGAGTGCACGTGCCCTCGGTGATCCGCTCATGCTGCAGGGTCAGCGTGTCGCCGATTGTGGGTGATTTGAGGAGGTCAGAGACCTCTACCCGGAACGCCCCCTCTTCGCCCATGAGTTCGACGATGTCCTCATCCACTTCGGTCACGGTGCCTTTGACGATGGATGTTTCGTATTTGCAGGGGCCGCCAGCAATCGGGCCTTGGCCAATCGGCGCGCATCCTGCGACAACAAGGGCGAATATTGCGGTGGCCAGGTAGTTGCGCATCGGTGTCCCCTCCGGTTACGTGTTGCAGGACACTAGAGACAGCCCGGTGCCCCGTAAACCGAAATCGCGATGGGCCGTCCAGAAGGAGTACGCATCGTGGGCAAGGCAAAGTCGGCAATCAATATCGACGATCTGCGAACGCTGGCAAAGGCACGCCTGCCGCGCATGGTCTTTGACTATATCGACGGTGGATCTGAAGACGAGGTCACGCTGCGCCGTCAGGTCGATAGGTATACGGATTACGAGCTTCAGTGGAACTCGCTGGTCGATATTTCGAAGATCGATACCTCGGCCACCGTGTTCGGCGAGCGGTCGCCGCTGCCATTCTTTATTTCGCCCACGGCTGCCTCGCGTCTGTTCCATCCCAAGGAAGGTGAACTGGCTGTGGCCCGCGCCGCGCAGAAGGTTGGCATCGCCTATTCCGCTTCGACGCTGGCCAGCCAGAAGCTGGATGCCATTGCCGCTGCCGCACCGGACGTGCCGAAGATCATCCAGATCTATGTCTGGAAAGACCGGGGCATCGTGAAGGAACTGATGGCGCGGGCGAAAGCGGCGGGCTTTACCGGCTGTGTGCTGACGGTCGACACGATCGTTGCAGGCGCGCGTGAGCGGGACCCGCGCAATCGCTTCACCGTGCCGCCAAAGCTGAACAGCAAGACGATCTCGCAGGCGCTGGCAAAGCCTGGCTACCTCCTGGACATGTTCACATCGCCGACGATCGGCCCGGTAAATTTCGAAGGCCTGGATACCGGCGGGCAAGGCATCATGAATGTCATCAATGACCTCTTCGACCGCACGATGACCTGGAAAGACGCTGAATGGATGGCCAACGAATGGGACGGCCCGTTCGCCATCAAAGGCGTCGCCACGAAAGAAGACGCGGTGCGCGCGGTGGACCATGGCGCCAGCGCCGTCTGGGTCTCGAACCATGGCGGGCGCCAGATCGATACCTCTGTGCCAGTGATCGACCTGCTGCCGGAAATCCGCGCGGTGCTTTCCCCGAAGACGGAACTCATCGCCGATGGTGGGGTGCGCCGGGGCAGCCACATCCTGAAACTGATCGCGCGGGGCGCAACCAGCGTCGCCATCGGGCGGGCCTATCTTTACGGCCTTGCGGCGGGCGGTGAGGAAGGCGTGGATCGTGCGATCCGTATTCTGAAGGATGACGTGGAGCGCGGTCTTGGCCTGCTGGGCGTGCCGCGTATCGCGGACCTTGACGGGACACTGCTGCGCCTGAGGAGCTGACATCATGATCGACCGCCGCATATTTCTGGCCTTGGGCCTCTCCGCGCTTGGCACCTGTGGTCGTGGCACGCCGGGCGGAGAGGAAACAGGTCCGCCGCCGAAAGAGGCCATAGACGGCATCGTTTCCGGCGGGTTTGCGCCCGCAGCAGGTCTCGTCGTGCGCAGGGGTGGCAAGACCGTCTTTGCCCATTCGGCGGGCGTTGCGAATGCCGGACGTGCCTTCCGCACGGATACGAAGATGCGCATCGCGTCTGTTTCGAAACTCGCTGTGGCGCTGACGGCGCACCGCTTGGCCGAGCGCGGTGAGTTGGACCTTGATACGCCGCTGTCGACATGGTTCGGCGATGCGCTGCGCCATCCGGACTATCCGGATGTGGAAATCCCGCTGCGCCACCTGATGAGCCATACGTCGGGTCTGAAAGATCCCGAGGTCTACTGGCAGGCGGCACCGGGACGGATTGAAGATCTGTTCACGCCAGACATGTGGCTGCCTGGCCCGCCGGGTGGCTATTTCACCTACTGTAATTTTGGCTGGGGCATCCTCGCCACGGTTCTGGAGCGGCAGGTGGGCGAGCGGTTTGACCTGCTGGCAGATCGCATCACGCTCGGCCCGCTGGGCGTCACGGCAGGCTTCAACTGGTCAGGTGTGCCGGAGAAAGAGCGCCGCGCTGGGGCAACGCTGAGCCAGAAGATCGATGGCGAATGGGTCGCGCAGGCCGATGCGCCGGAGGTTCTTGCAGGCACCGGCCCCGCCATCCTGAAAGCGCCGGGCTTCAATCTGGAAGACTATGTCATCGGTTCAAACGGCACGCTGTTCAGTCCGCAGGGCGGTCTGCGGGTCAGCCTTGAGGAACTCTGCCCCCTGGCGCGCACGATTGCGGCACATCCCGTCGCCTCGCGTCCGGCATGGGTGTTCGACCCGGCTACGCAGAATGGCGACACGGATGAGGGCTATTTCGCTGTCTATGGTGAAGGGCCGCAAATCCATCCGGCTGCGGACTCCCCTGTGCCCGGCGTGAAGCTGATCGGGCATCATGGCGAGGCCTATGGCCTCTATTCCGGGGCCTGGCATGCGCCGGAGCTGGACGCCGAGATTGCCTATGCCATCACAGGCTCCGGCGAGGGCTTCCCGTCGTCGACGCTGCACCGCACGGTAAATACCTGGTTTGAGCCCGCCGTGCGTGCGGCCGGGACAATCCTTAAACGCTGACGACGCGGTTCGGGTTCATGATGCCGAGCGGATCAAGCGCTTTCTTGATCGCGCGCATCGTGTCGGTGGCGGCTTGCGGACGCAGGTTGGCCAGCTCGTCCCGCTTCAGGCGGCCGACGCCGTGTTCGGCAGAGATGGAGCCGCCGAATTCCATTACCGTGTCATAGATGATCCGCGTCAGTGCCTCGTAATTCTCGCGCAGGCCGGTCTTCTCCGGCGGTTCGATGACGGAATAATGCAGGTTTCCGTCGCCGACATGGCCGAAGATGACGAAGTCCGCGGTCGGCAGCTTTTCAAGGATGCGGGCATTGCAGGTGTCGATGAAGGCCGGGATGCGGCTGACCGGGACGGAAATGTCCTGGTTCAGGGAATTGCCATAGGCGCGCTTGGACAGCGGGATCGTCTCGCGCACCATCCACATGGCCTTCGCCTGTCCGAGGCTTTCGGCAATCACGGCATCCTGCACGAGTTCTTTATCGAAAGCGGCTTCCAGCGCAGTTTCCAGCGTCTTGCGCGCCATGGCCTCGTCCGTGAACGACACTTCCATCAGGACGCGCCAGCCAAGCTCTGACGGCAGCGGGTCACGCGTGCCCTGGATGTCGGCCAACACCATGGCGACGGCATTGGCTGGAATGATCTCGAAACTTGTCACCGTGTCACCGGCATGTTCGCGCACCAGCGCCAGCAGCGAGACGACATCCTGTGTGGACTTGCACGTCACCCACGCCGTTGCGCGCTGGACCTTCGGGAACATTTTCAGCGTCGCTGCCGTGATCAGGCCGAGCGTTCCTTCGGCGCCAGCGAAGAGGTGTTTCAGGTCATAGCCGGTATTGTTCTTGCGCAGGCCCGAGAGGCCATCCCAGACTTCGCCGGATGGCAGCACGACTTCCATGCCCAGCAGAAGGTCGCGCATCATGCCATAGCGCAGCACGGCGACGCCGCCGGCATTGGTGGAGATCAGCCCGCCAATCGTGGCGGTACCTTCAGAGCCGAGCGACAGCGGGAACAGACGGTTCACATCATCGGCGGCGGCTTGCGCGGTGACCAGCGGGGCGCCAGCCTCGACCACCATGGAATTGTTGAACACGTCCACGCTGCGCACCTTGTTCATGCGGCGCATGGAAACGCAGATCTCGCCATGTGGCACACCGGCATCGACGAGGCCGGTATTGCCGCCCTGCGGGCAGATCGCGACGCGGTGCTGCGCACAGAGCTTCACCAGTTCTGCGGCTTCTTCCGTGCTGGCAGGCTTTGCCACGATGGGCGTGCTGCCCTTGATGAAGCCGCGCCACGCCTGTGCGTGTTCGGACAGGACGTCCGGGTCTTCGCTCCAGCCCTGAGGGCCGAGCAGGTCTTTCAGGACGGCGAGGAAATCCGGGGTCAGCGTCTGGGTCATGGTTCCATCTTACGCATTTCAGCGGCCAGCGCGACGCCGCTTTCTGTCGCGGAGAGCGCGTCGATCACGCCCGCCCGGGCGCTGGCGGGCTTGTTCTGGCTGAGCTTGGTGATGCCTTCGAAGCGCGTGGGGCGCAGTTCGAACGCCACGATCCCGCGCAACAGGGCCTGAAGTTTTGCCTGGTCCATCTTGGCCGACGTCCAGACGGGCTTTGGCGCCAGCGGGGCTTCGAAATGGACTGACAGGGCATCCAGCAGGGTTAGTGCGGCCTCATCGTCCAGCCGGGTGACCGGGCCTTCAGCCTCCACCGAGAGATAGTTCCAGGTCGGCACCTGATCGTCCTGGCCGTACCAATCCGGCGAGACATAGCCGTGCGTGCCGGTGAACACCGCCAGCATCGGGCTGCCTGCCAGAAGGGCCTTGGTTACCGGATTTCCGGCGGAGAGGTGGAAGTGAAGGCAAAAGGCCTCCCCTTCCCCGGAGGGCAGGACAGGGGCGTGCACAACGAGGGGGCGGCCCTCGCTGACGGCGGTGATCACCGCGAACGGATGGTCCAGCACGCGCTGGCGCAGCGTGGCATGGTCGGTTTCGTGAAACAGGCGGGCAGGGTGCATGGCTTGGGTCCTAGTCCCGGTGGGCCGCGCGGGCGAGGCGGTCATTGATCGCCTCGCCCAGCCCGTCATTCGGGACCGGGGCGACCGCGATCCGGTCATGGCTGGCGTCGAGGGTGCGAAGGGCGGCGAACAGGGTCTTGGCGGCTTCGCGAAGGTCGCCCGTCTCCGAGAGGTTCAGGCCGGGCCAGGGCGTCTCACCGAAAGCGAGCCAACCCTCGCCCGGCTCCGGCGCTTCGGCATCGAGGCGCACGCGGGCGTTCGGGGCATAGTGGCTTTTCAGCTGTCCGGGAGCGGAGATTCCGTCTTCGTCGCCGCGCACGGCCAGCGTGCCGCCGAGTGCATCATTCAGAACGGAGGTTTCCAGCGCGCCGGCGCGGAGCAGGACAGGGTGCTCGCCCACGAACGAGACGATGGTCGACTCGATGCCGCGCTCGCACGGGCCGCCGTCGAGGATCAGATCGACCTTCCCGTCCAGGTCCTCTTTGACGTGCTGCGCCGTGGTCGGGCTGATATGGCCGGACCGGTTGGCAGACGGCGCGACCAGCGGCTTGCCGAACGTCTCGATCAGCGCCCGGGCGCCCGGATGAGCCGGCATGCGCAGGGCAATCGTGTCGAGGCCTGCGCGGGCGATGTCGCTGACCGTGCCGGTGGACGCGACGGGCAAAACCATGGTCAGCGGACCCGGCCAGAACTTCGCCGCGATCTCGCGGGCCAGCGGAGAGAAGACAGCCTCCTGCTCCGCCATTTCCATCGAGGCGACATGGGCAATCAGTGGGTTGAAGCGCGGCCGGCCTTTGGCCTCGTAGAGGCGCACCACGGCGTCCGGGTTCGCGGCATTGCAGGCGAGGCCGTAGACGGTCTCAGTCGGCATGGCGACGAGGCCGCCGCCGCGCAGGTGCATGGCGGCGAGCTGGAGCGTTCCCTGTTGGATCGGCACGATAGCAGTCATGCCCTGCGCCTTAGCACCCGTCCCGCCCGGCGGGAAGCAGGCGCCGCCCTTACGGTTTGCGTGTGGCGGTGCCTTTGATCGTGACGGTGACTTCGTCGGCCACCCAGTCGCCGCCGGGATCGGACTGCTGGCCGATGTTCATCGCCTTGCGGGAGAGCACGGCCTCGCCTTCATAGGTCGCCGTGTCGCCATCAATGGTGAGGTTGAAGCTCAGCGGTACATCGACCGCCTTGTTCTTGACCAGCATCGAGGCCTCTGCCGTGTATCCGCCATCTGGCGAGGCGGCAAAGTTGATCACGCTGACCTGGACCGACGGATAGGTCGAGATGTCGAACCATTCGCCACTCTTCAGCGTGTCATTGTAGAGCTTTTTGCCCGCACTTGCCGAGCCCGGATCGACCGACACCTGCACGTTGGCCTTTTCCAGATCGTCCGGATCGAAATAGACGTCGGCACTCCAGCGCTCAAATGTGCCGGTGAAGCTGTTGCCTTCATAGGTGCCTGTGAAGCGGATTTCCGAAGCCTCACGGTCGATGGCCCAGTTCGTCTCGGTGGTTGCTGCTGCCGGGCTGGCGGCAGGCGCGCCTTCCGGCGGCGGCGCTGCCGGAGCGGACGAGGTCATCAGCGGCAAGGCGGCGATGATCGCGAAGGCCACGAGGGCGCCGCCAAAGGCGGTGACATAGCCACGGGCCGGGTGCGGCGCGTCGGGTTTGCCGAAGAGTGGGATCATCCGCTTGAACACGCCCTGCTCGGCGCCGATTTCGTGCTTCACGGCGCCGGCAACGTGCAGCCCCAGAAGGACGATCAGCACCCAGGCGCCTTTCGAGTGGAGGAACTCCACCACTTCGTGCAGGGCCCCGCCCCGCAGGCCTTCTGTAAACGGAAGGTGCGGCCAGCTCACTGTGCCGAACAGAACGGTGGAGACCTGAAACTTGGACGTCGACACCAGCAGCCAGCCGAGCAGCGGCAGACCGATCATCAGGACATAGAAACCAACATGAACGCCATGGGAGAGCGTTTTCTCCCATGGCTTCATGTCATCCGGCATCGGTGGGGGTGGGTTCATCCCCCGCCACAGGACCCGCGCCACGCTGAGAAACAGGATCGAGATCCCGATCGATTTGTGCAGCTGGAAGCGGACTTCATTGTCTTCCATGTTCCAGCCAAGCCAGATCATGAACAGGATGAGTGCCGCAATCGCCCAGTGAAGGAGGATCGCGACGGCCGAGTAGCGGGAAGATGAAGTCGTCATACGGTCAGGGCCTTACTCGGATTCGGCGCTTCCGGCAGGCTCTGCCATGGAAAACTCTGCCTCGATCAGCAGGTCGACCTCATCGCCGAGCGTTGGAACCATGAAATCGAGGCCGAATTCGGAACGCTTCAGAGAGCCTGTGGCCGAGAAGCCGAGGCGCGGCTGGTCCGGCGCCCACGGGAAGGTTGCGGTGCCGTTGTAGGTCACGTCCAGCGTCACCGGCTTGGTCACGCCCCGGAAGGTCAGGTCGCCGGTCACGGTGCCGGTGGATGGGCCGGTCTGGGTGACTTCAGTCGACTTGAACGTGATGGCCGGGAAGACCGTCGAGTTGAAATAGGTGTCGCTCTCGGAGATTTCCTGGTCGAACGAGTTGAACGGGCTGTCCGGGTGGCCGGCTTTGAAGTCTGCCGGGTAGTCGGTCTCGACCGAAGCCGGGTCGACGTTGACGTCCAGAACGCTGGCCGACAGGTTTTCCGGATCAAAGACCAGCGTACCAGCGAGGCCGGTGAAGCGGGCGGTGTAGTTGGACAGGCCGAAATGGCTGACTTTCCAGGTCAGCGAGGCATGAGTCGGGTCCATCACGTATGTGCCTGCCGGGCCGAGTTCGGGGGCCGGGGCTTCCGCCGGGCCGGCGGTGGTTTCAGCGACTGTGGCCTCAGGGGCCGCGACCGGGGCTGTTTCACTGGTATTGGCGGCGCCACACGCCGCGAGGGCGAGGACGGACGCGGAAAGAAGCAGAGTGCGCATAGTGGGAATCTCCTGTGTTACGACTGCAGCAAAGTATAGTGTGTCGCTGGACAGTCGCCACATCCGCGCTAAAGCCTGCGCTCAATATCACTTATGCGCAAGTTAAGAGGAATGCATGGCCTACGAAGCTCCGATCGACGATATGGCATTCACCCTTCAGGCTGTTGCCGGCCTGTCGAAGCTGGAAGGCCTGCAGGGCTTTGAAGCCTACGATCCGGACCTGATTGCGCCCATTCTGGAAGAAGCGGCCAAGCTCGCCCGGGACGTTCTGGCCCCGCTGAACCAGAGCGGCGATGCCCATGGCGCCCAGCTGACCGATGACGGCGTGAAGGCTGCGCCGGGCTTTGCCGAGGCCTATGCCCAGTTCCGCGATGGCGGCTGGATGGGCCTCGCCTTTCCGGAAGAATGGGGCGGACAGGGCTTGCCCAAGGCGCTCGCGCTGGCTGTGATGGAGATGGTTCACGGCGCCAACATGGCTTTCGGCCTCTGCCCGCTGCTCAGCTTTGGCGCCATCGAAGCACTGCTGCACCACGGCACCGACGCGCAGAAGCAGGCATATCTCCCGAATCTCGTCGCGGGCAACTGGACCGGCACGATGAACCTGACCGAGCCGCAGGCCGGCTCCGACGTTGGCGCGCTGAAGACGAAAGCCGTGCCGAACGAAGATGGCAGCTACGCGATCTCCGGCCAGAAGATCTACATCACCTGGGGCGACCATGACATCGCCGAGAATATCATTCACCTCGTACTGGCGCGCCTGCCGGATGCCCCGGCGGGCTCACGCGGCGTGTCGCTGTTCCTGGTGCCGAAAATCCTGCTCAACGAGGATGGCAGCCTCGGCGCGCGCAACAGCCTGAAATGTATCGGCCTTGAAAAGAAGATGGGCATCCATGCCTCCCCCACCTGCGTCATGGAATATGACGGGGCGACGGGCTGGCTGATCGGCGAGGCAAACAAGGGCCTGGCCTGCATGTTCACGATGATGAACGCCGCGCGCCTGAATGTCGGCCTCGAAGGCGTTGCCGTGGGTGAGGCGGCTTACCAGACCGCGTTCACCTACGCGCAGGAGCGCAAGCAGGGCAAGGCGCCGGGCGTCGAAGGCCCCGCCCCGATCCTGCACCATGCCGATGTGCGCCGTACCCTGACGACCATGCGTGCCCGCGTCGCAGCGGCCCGCGCCATCTGCTATGCCTGCGGTGTCGCCGCAGACCTTGCCGTGTCCGCACCGGACGAGCAGGCCCGTCATGCGGCCAAGCTGCGCGAAGACCTGCTGACCCCGATTGCCAAGGCCTGGTCCACCGATATGGGGGTCGACATTGCCAGCATGGGCGTGCAGATCCATGGCGGCATGGGCTTCATGAACGAGACGCTGGCCGCCCAGCTCTATCGCGACTCCCGTATCGCGCCGATCTATGAAGGCACCAACGGCATTCAGGCGATTGATCTTGTTGGCCGCAAGCTGACCGGCACGAATGGCGAGTCCATGCGTCTCATCCTGGGCGACATCGACGCCACGATCCGCGAAGCCCGCGCGACGAACGAGCCGCAGCTCGTCCAGATCGCTGACCGCCTCCGCGCCGGGGCCGATGCTTTGCGTGAGGCAACCGACTGGATGCTGACCGCCATGAAAGAGCGCGATCAGGACAAGGCGCTCTCTGGCGCAACGGCCTATCTCGCGCTCGCGGGCGACGTGATCGGCGGACATTTCCTGACGAAAGCGGCCACCGCCGCGCGCAGCGGAGACCTTTCGGCCCGCGCCCGCAACCTCGCCCTGGCAGGCTTCTTCGCCGAAACAGCCCTCGCCTCCGTCCCCGGCCGCGTCCCCGGCATCACCGAAGGCGGCGCGACCTTCCTGGAGAACAGCGAGGCATTGTTTGGGGTTTGATTGGGGGACGGATCAACGCGCCATTGGCCTGAGCTCTAAATGGGTTTGCCCTGGCAGGATTGATGCTCGCGCGCGTTTTCGCGGAGACGCTGTTCTCACCGAGATCGAAAAAGCCCTGAACTGATCCAATGCTCGCGATGCCTCGTAGAAGAGGCATGAAAAAGCAACTTCCCGTTCTCGCCCTCCTCGTCACGCTGACGGCCGCCTGCGCCACCCGGCCGCCGGTTCCGGACGCGGCAGGGGGCGATGCGTTCCAGATTGAGCAGGACCTCGCGGGCACGCATGTCGCCCGGGGCGAGTTCCGCGCCATCACAGGCCTCCGGCGGGGCTTCACGGCGACGCTGAATGGCTCGTCGGATGGCACGACGTTCACGCTGGTCGAAGACTTCGTCTATGATGACGGAGAGCGGGATCGCAAGACCTGGCGGCTCGAACGCGTCGCGCCGGGCGAATATACCGGCACGCGCGAAGATGTCGTCGGCGAGGCGCGCGGTTATCAGGATGGCGACGTATTCCGGCTCGAATATGACATCATCCTTCCCTCCGAAAAGGGCAAAGGCCGCAAGCTCCGGTTCCGCGATGTGCTCGCAAATTCGGGTGACGGCGCAGTGGTGAACAATGCAACAGTCGGCTGGTTCGGCTTCCGCGTCGGGTCTGTGTCGCTGGTGATCGAGCCTGAAGGCGTGTCCGCGGACTAGGCGCCGAAGGCTCAGGCCGGCAGCTTCGGCAGCGCTAGAAGCAAAAGAACCGACAGGCATGAAAACCCGGCCGCGACCATGGCCAGCGGTGCGATCCCGGCTGTCACAAAGGGCGCGGCAATCGCTGTACCGATGGCCGTCGTCGCAAGGATCGCGAGGATCATGAGGGCCGCGCCGCGCGCGTCATCTCCGTTCGAGGCGAGGATGGCGCGGAAAAATCCCGGCGGCCCGCGCAGGCCGAGGCCAAGGTTCACCGGCACGAACACAGCCGCGATCACCAGCGTCCCGGTTCCGCCGCTGGCTCCATAGGCGGCGAGGCCCATCAGGCCGAGGGCCGACAGGATCGAGCCAGTAAGGATCATCCGCTCCGCCCCGAACATGTCTGCCAGCCGGCTTGCACTGTTGGCGGCGATGACGAAGAAAATGATGCCCGTTACCTGCATCACGATGAAGGCATTGAGGCTGGCGCCCAGTGCTTTCGTGATCATGGCTGGCGCGCCGAAGACGAAGATCAGCAGGCCGCCCAGCGTGAAGGCCTGTGTCAGGGCATAGCGCAGGTAGGTCGCATTCTTCAGCAGGCGGAAATAGCTGCCCGCGCCGCGCGTCGGTGGCGGAACGGGCAGGCTGGCGCGCTGCGCATGGATCAGCGCGGCAACGGCAAGGCTGAGCCCGGCGATGACATAGAAAGAACTGTTCCAGCCGAACGCGGCCAGCAGCCAGACGCCGACGACCGGGGCGAGGGCCGGCACAATAGACTCAATGCTGCCCATCAGGCCGATCGCCCGCACGGCGCGCGCCTCGTTGAACATGGCGCGGATCATGCCCGGCGCGAACACGGCAGCGGCTGAACCGCTGAGCCCGTGCAGGAAGCGCAAGGCGACAAGCGAAGGCAGGGACGGGGCCAGCGCGCAGGCGAGTGAGACGAGCGCGTAGGCGACGAGGCTGGACACCAGCAGAGTGCGCTGGTCCACCCGCGCGCCAAGTTCGCCGAACAGGATCAGACCGACGCAGCCGCCCGCGACAAACGCTGCCAGAACCAGCTGCGCCATGGCTGCGCTGCCGCCCAGTACATCCGGCAAGCCGGGCACGGCGGGCAGCACAAGGTCTGTCCCGGCAAGGCCGAGGGTCGTGCCGAGCAGGAGCAGGGCGAAAGCAAGCGAAGGGGCGGCGACCGGTTTCATGGAGGCGGGCTTATCGAAGAAGTCGCGCGGCCTGTCGACCTCGGTTTCATGACGGTGGGCGGTTTATGTCGTGCTTATACGGTGTTTATGTCGTGTTTTATGTTGCCTGAGAGGCCTCTTATCCAACAGTGAGGGCGGGCTGTTGCCGGGCGGTGAGGGGGCCGATAAGACAGGCCCAGAAGCGGCAGGAAGCACCGACCCCTATGGCCTGGAAAAAGATGTACGAAGGCGCAGAGCCGCTGCGGATCAACAAATGGCTCGCCGAGGAGGGCGTCTGCTCGCGCCGCGAGGCCGATGCGCTGATCCTGAAGGGGCTGGTGAAGGTTGATGGCCAGGACGCCATTGCGGGCCAGAAGATCGAGGCCGGCCAGACCCTGACGCTGGAGCAGAAGGCGACCCGCCAGCTCGATAACAAGCTGTCGATCCTGTATCACAAACCCGTCGGAATCGTATCAGGTACACCAGAAGCGGGCGAAATCCCGGCAGTGCGCCTGATCACGGAAGAGACCCTGTCGGGCAAGGCCCACGCGATCCCGGGCCGCTACAACAAGCTCGCGCCGCTGGGCCGGCTGGACAAGGATTCGCGCGGCCTGCTGGTGATGTCGGAAGACGGCGTGCTGGCCAAGGCGCTGATCGGTCCGGCGAGCCAGGTCGACAAGGAATATATCGTCAAGGTGCGGGGCGAGGTGACTGAAGAGGCGCTGGCAAAGCTGCGCCACGGGCTGGAACTCGACGGGCGCAAACTGAAACCGGCGGGCGTGGAGCGGATCAAGGCGCAGGAACTGCGCTTCGTGCTGCACGAGGGCCGCAATCGCCAGATCCGCCGGATGTGCGATCTGGTCGGCCTGCGCGTCGTGGACCTGATGCGTGTGCGCATCGGCTCGCTGGAACTGGCAGGCCTGCCGGAAGGCAAATGGCGCCCGCTCAGCGGCAAGGAGCGTGAGGCTCTGCTGCAGGGCTACGCGCCGAGTGAAAAGGCAGAACGCCCGGCCCGAGCCGAGCGCCCTTCGCGGAGTGAGCGCTCCTCAAGAGGCGAACGTCCTGTCCGGGGCGAGCGGTCTGACCGGCCACCGCGGGGTGACCGTCCGGATCGTCCGCCGCGTTCGGGCAAGCCCGGCGGCAAGCCGATGGGCAAATCCGGCCCGCCGCGCGGGGATCGCAAGACCGAGCCAGCCGAGAAGCCCGTCAATCCGTTCCGGGGCGCGAACTTCAAGCGCACCAAGCTCGGCCCGCGCAAACGCACGCCGCTCAAGTGAAAGACCTCGTCGTCATCATGGGCGTTGCCGGTTCCGGCAAGACCACGACCGGCGAGGCGCTTTCCGCCGCCACAGGCTGGCCCTTCATCGAGGCGGACGCGCATCATTCCGATGCGAACCGCGCAAAAATGGCTGCCGGAACACCCCTCACGGATGCGGACCGGGTGGACTGGGTCACCTCAATTTCCAGAGCTGTGGAGGCCGCGACCGCGCCGCGTCTTGTGCTCGCCTGTTCGGCCCTGACGCCGTTTGTGCAGACTGCGCTGCAGGACCAGTGCGGGCGGATGGTGCGCTTCGTCTGGCTGGACGTGCCGGAAGACCTGCTGGCTCAGCGCATGACCACCCGGCCCGGCCATTTCATGCCGGTCAGCCTGCTTCGCAGCCAGCTCGACGCGCTGACGGTGCCGGCGGACGTGCTGCGTATGGATGGCACGCTGGCGCTGACCGATCTGGTGGCCGGCATACAGCAGGCCCTGCCGCCACTCGCCAGCGCCTGACCTTGCGTGACGGCTCGACGCCCTGACGGGCGGGCCTATTCTGCACGCATGGACGGTTTCACCACAAAAACACCCAAGCGCCCCGGTCTCGACTATCTGCACGGCGAAGCCGCGCCGGATCATGGCGGGATGATGGAGATTACGCCGCGTATCCAGTGGATCCGCATGTCGCTGCCTTTCTCATTGAAGTTCATCAATGTCTGGCTGGTCGACGATGGCGACGGCTGGACGATCATTGATACCGGCATGCCGCTGAAAGAGACGCGCGATGCCTGGACGCAGATCCTCGGGTCCCGTGTGACACCGGAGAAGCCGCTGAAGCGCGTCATCGTCACCCACATGCACCCGGATCATGTCGGCTGCGCCGGCTGGCTCTGCCACAAACAGGGGGCCGATCTGTGGATGAGCCGGCTGGAATACACGACCTGCCGTCTGCTGGTGTCCGACACGGGCCGCGAGGCGCCTGAGGCGGGTGTCAGCTTCTACCGCAAGGCCGGTTGGGATGAGACGGCGCTGGACTATTACCGGGAGCGCTTTGGCGGCTTCGGGCGCGGCGTCTCGAAAATGCCGGACAGTTTCTTCCGGCTCAGCGACGGCGACACGTTCGAAATGGGCGGCGAGACCTGGGAAGTGATCACCGGCAATGGCCACTCGCCAGAGCATGCCTGCCTGTTCTGCCCGGCGCTGAACATCGTTGTGTCGGGCGACCAGTTGCTGCCGCGCATTTCGTCCAATGTGTCGGTGCATCCGACAGAGCCAGCGGCCAATCCGCTGCTGGACTGGATGTCGAGCTGCGAGAAGCTGCTGCAGCGCTTGCCTGAGGATGTGCTGGTGCTTCCGGCGCATAACGAGCCTTTCCGGGGTGCACACAAGCGCCTGCGCCATCTGATCGACGGGCATGAAGTGGCTTTGAGCCGGCTCAAACAGCGCCTTGCGGAGCGGCCGAGGACGGTGCTCGACACGTTCGTCGCCATCTTTGGTCGCAAGATCAATCCGGACGAACTCGGCATGGCGACCGGCGAAGCGCTGGCGCATCTTAACTGCTTGATCTATCGCGGCGAGGTGAAAGCAGCGCCCGGACCGGACGGGGTGACGCTTTACAGTCTCACCACCTGACCCGATTTACAGCGATTTGGCAGTTTTCGGCTTCGCAAGCAGCAGAGGTATCGTCTAAGAAAGCCCCTTGTTGCATCGGAAAAGCGAGGCCTCGATGGCACGAGAAGGCGAAAAGGCCGCGCAGGGCGCCGAAGAGGAGCCCAGCACACTCGCCGATAAGGTGAAGCAGGAGCTGAAGGAATGGGGCGCCACGCTGGCCGTGTTCGTGCCCTTGTTCCTGATCTTCTCCGGCCTGGTTTACGAGCAGCGCGTGATTCCCTCGGAAAGCATGGTGCCGACACTTCAGGTCACGGACCGGGTGGCCGTTGCCAAGTGGGCCTATGGCTATGACCGCTATTCGCTGCCGTTCAGCATAGGCCGCTACCTGCCGATTCCCGATGGCCGCATCTTCGCCAGCACGCCAAAGCGCGGCGATGTGGTCGTGTTCGAGCATCCCCATGCCGGCAAAGTGATGATCAAGCGCGTGATCGGTCTGCCGGGTGACCAGATCCAGATGATCGATGAGCAGCTCTACATCAACGGAGAGCCGATCCCGAGCGAATACGAGCGCACCGTCCGTTACGTGCCGCATGGCACCAACTGGGTTGCGACTGCGCATGAGTGGCGCGAGACGGCCGAAGACGGCAAGAGCTGGATAACCGACCGCCAGGAAGCAGGCGACCGGGGCGACAATACAGTCCTGTTCATCGTGCCCAAGGGCCATCTGTTCATGATGGGCGACAATCGTGACAACTCGCTCGACAGCCGTTTCCTGTCAGGACACTGCCCGCCGGTCGGGAATGTTGTGGATCGGGCAGGTTGCCCGCTTTCTGTCGACCCGAAGGACGCCTCTGTCGGCTTTGTGCCCATGGATCACCTTATGGGACGGGCAGATACGGTGCTGATGAGCTTCTATCGCTGCAAGTTGATGGATGGCGAGAAGTGCCCGAAACGCGTCTGGAAAGGCCTCTAGCCCGGCCAAACCATGATTCCCGCCTTGTCGCTTCCGGCCAACATCGCTAGTGGCTGGAAGTTCCCAGGGCATTTGACCCTAATTGAATGAGACTGACGGACCGGATGGCGATGCCAGAAGCGACATCGACAGCACCCCGGCGCGGACCCATCGTGGTCTCGCGGCATGGCAAACCGGCGCTCGACCGCACGGCGAAGCCACGCCTCGACTGGCGCCAATACAAAGACTGGTGGGCCCGCTACGAGGAAAGCCCGCTGGCCGATGGCCAGGTGGCGCCGCTGGACCTGATGGAAGCGGTGAAGGATGCAGACCTTGTGTTCGCGTCCGCCCGCCTCCGCGCCCAGCAGACCGCCGCCCGCGCCGCGCCGCACATGACGGCCGCGTATGACTCGGTGTTCAATGAGGCCCCGCTGCCGCCGCCGATGATTCCGGGCGTGCGCTACTTGCCGAAGACGTGGAACATTCTCGCCCGCGCAGCCTGGCTGAACGGCCACGCGCTGGACGGCGAGAGCGTCGTGCAGGCGCGTCTGCGGGCCATGGACGCTGCGCAGAAGCTGCACGAGGCGTCAGAAGACACGAAAGTTTATCTGGCCGCGCATGGCTGGTTCAATCGCATGCTGCGCCCTGAGCTGAAAAGGCTCGGCTGGAAGTGCGTGCGCGATGGCGGGGATTCCTATTGGAGTTACCGCATCTACGAATACCGGTGAATCCGGGTTCGAAATCGAAATGGAAAAGGTTGTGATGGGTCGGGCACCGCTCTAGTGTCCTGACTCTCCGAAACGTGAGGCGACATGGCAGACCCGAAGGAAAAACCCGTCGACAAGATGAGCTTCGAAGAAGCGCTTGCCGAACTGGAAGGCATCGTGCGCCAGCTTGAAGCTGGTGAAGTCGAGCTGGAAAAGTCGATCGCCATCTATGAACGCGGCGCAGCGCTGAAAGCGCATTGCGAAGCGCGCCTCAAGTCGGCGGAACTGAAAGTCGAGCAGATCGTGCAGGGGGCTGGCGGCACCGCCACGGAACCCGCAAGCTTCGACTAGCCCGGACATGGCGGAGGTGGTCGATTTCGAGCAGCGCCTGATCGAAGTTGCCGACAAGGTGACGGTGGCACTCGATCAGCTGATCCCGCCGGCTTCGGGGCCGGAAGCTGACCTGATGCGCGCCATGCGCCACGCCGCCCTCGCCAATGGCAAGCGCATGCGGCCCTTCTTCCTGATCGAGGCAGGCGCGATGTTCGAGGCGCCGGAGAAGTCATTGCTCAGAACAGCGGCGGCGCTGGAATGCGTGCACTGCTATTCCCTCGTCCATGACGATCTGCCCTGCATGGACGATGACGATTTCCGCCGGGGTCAGCCGACCGTGCACAAGGCGTTCGACGAAGCGACGGCCGTCCTGGCGGGGGATGCGCTGCTGACGCTGGCTTTCAAGATTATCGCTTCCAACGAGACTCACCCCGACGCCGAAGTGCGCGCGCTGCTGATTGAGCGGCTGGCGGATGCGGCCGGGGCGCGGGGCATGGTGGGCGGCCAGATGATCGACATGCTGGAAAGCGACAGCCCGCGCGATCTGAACACGATTACCCGCATGCAGCGGCTCAAGACCGGGGCGCTGATCTCCTATGCCACCGAAGCGGCGGGAATCATCGGAAGGGCCCGCGAGCATGAGCGCAGCGCCCTGGCTGGCTTCTCAAATGATCTTGGCCTCGCCTACCAGATTGCCGACGATCTACTCGATGTGACAGGGCATGAAGCCAAGGTTGGCAAGGCGCTGGCGAAGGACGCAGAGGCTGGAAAGGCCAATTTTGTTACGATTCTGGGCGTCGACGGCGCCCGCCAACGGGTGCGCCTGCTCGCCGCGCAAGCGAAGGAACACCTCGCAATTTTTCGCGAAAAGGCCAATATACTGCTGCATTCTGTCGATTTTGTTCTTGATAGAACACACTAGACAGACACTTACCCATTACTCACAAGCTCAGACTGGAAGATGACCGACATTCGCCCCAACCGCCTTCTCGACGCGATCAACTCGCCGGCAGACCTGAAAGGTCGCTCGCGGGCGGAGCTGAAACAGATCGCGAGTGAAGTGCGCGAAGAGGTCATTGATGTGGTCTCCGTTACAGGTGGTCACCTCGGGTCTGGCCTCGGCGTGGTGGAACTCACCGTTGCGATCCACTCGGTGTTCGATGCCCCCAAGGACAAGCTGATCTGGGACGTTGGCCACCAGTGCTATCCCCACAAGATCCTCACCGGCCGCCGCGACCAGATGCGCACGCTGCGTCAGGGGGGCGGCATCTCCGGCTTCACCAAGCGGTCCGAGAGCGAGTACGACCCGTTCGGCGCGGCGCACGCCTCGACCTCGATTTCCGCGGGTCTCGGCTTTGCCAAGGCGCGCGACATTCAGGGCGAGCACAGCCACGTCATCGCGGTGATCGGTGACGGCTCGATGTCGGCAGGCATGGCTTATGAGGCGATGAACAATGCCGGCGCCGACAAGTCGCGCCTGATCGTGATCCTGAACGACAATGACATGTCCATCGCCCCGCCGGTCGGCGCGATGAGCAACCACCTCTCGCAGCTCGTGTCTTCGCGGCCCTATCGTGGCCTGCGCCGGATCGCGAAGAAGGTTATTGCCCCGATGGGGCTGGAAAGCCCGGCCCGTCGCGCGGAAGAATTCCTGCGCGGCTTCGCCATGGGCGGCACGCTGTTTGAGGAGCTGGGCTTCTATTATGTCGGCCCGGTCGACGGACATGACCTCGACGTGCTGATCCCGATCCTCGAAAACGTGAAGGCAATGCGTGAAGGTCCGATCCTGATCCACGCTGTCACGCAAAAGGGCAAAGGCTACGCGCCTGCTGAAAATTCTGCCGACAAGTATCACGGTGTCTCGAAATTCTCGGTCGTCACCGGCGAGCAGGCCAAGCCGAAACCGTCGGCACCGGCCTATCAGAAAGTCTTCGGCCAGACGCTGACCAAGCTCGCCGAAACAGACGACAAGATCTGCGCCATTACGGCGGCGATGCCTTCCGGAACGTCTACGGACATTTTCGCGGCCAAATTCCCTGACCGGCATTTCGATGTCGGCATTGCAGAACAGCACGGCGTCACCTTCGCGGCGGGCCTTGCCGCTGATGGCATGAAGCCGTTCTGCGCGATCTATTCGACCTTCCTGCAGCGCGGCTATGACCAGGTCGTGCATGATGTCGCGATCCAGAAGCTGCCCGTCCGCTTCGCCATTGACCGCGCGGGCCTCGTTGGCGCCGATGGGGCGACCCATGCCGGCAGTTTCGACATCGGTTATCTCGGCGCGCTGCCGGGCATGATCTGCATGGCGGCGGGTGATGAGGCAGAGCTGGCCCGCATGGTGCTGACATCGCTGGAAATCGACGACCGGCCGAGCGCCTTCCGCTATCCACGGGGCGAGGGCCTGGGCGTGGACATGCCGGAGGTGCTGACACCGCTGGAGATCGGCAAGGGCAGGGTGATCCGCGAAGGCACGACCATCGCGATCCTCTCTTACGGCACGCGTCTCGGCGAAGCGATGAAGGCAGCTGACATGCTGGCGGCGCAGGGCCTGTCTGCAACCGTGGCCGATGCCCGGTTTGCCAAGCCGCTGGACACCGACCTGATTGACCGTCTGGTGAAGGAACACGAAGTTCTTATCACGATTGAGGAAGGCGCCATGGGCGGCTTCGGCAGCTTCGTACTGGAATACCTCGCCCGGAGTGGCGGGCTGGATCGTGGGCTGCGGGTGCGCCCAATGACCCTGCCGGACGTGTTCCAGGATCAGGATAGCCCATACGCCATGTACGAGACCGCTGGCCTTAATGCCCGGCACATCGCCGCCCGCGCCATTGAGGCGCTTGGCCGGGGCGATATTGCCGAGATCAACCGTCTCGCCAGCGCCTGATTTTCTGTTCTAACTGAAATGCAATTTGCAGCGCCGGGCGAAGCCCGCTTATGTGCCGCCATGCGTAATTTCCGTTCCTGTTTTGCGGTGCTCCTGTTGGCCGTCATGGCCGCCTGCGCCACCCCGCCCGAGCCAGCGGCGCCGTTCCCCGAGCGCCTTGCTGAGGCTGAAGCGGCGGGCAATCCGTATGAGGTCGATGCGGCCCTGACGGTGCTGTTGGCCGATCCCGCCCTGTCGCCGGCTGACCGGGCCGAGGCCTATTACCAGCGCGGCAGTCTGCGCCGCCTGGCGGGGGATGATCGACGTGGCGCGGTCGCGGATCTACAGCAAGTGCTGACCATCATGCCCACGCACCCTAGAGCGGCACAAGCGAAGGTCGAGCTGGAACTGACCCGGTCTGATCTTGAAGCGCTGGAGCCCAGGCTGAACTACATGCTGACCTTGCCGCAATGGTTTGACGTCGCCTGGACGCTGGGCGAGCGAGATGTTCCGGCGCGCCGCTATCAAGTCTCGGGTATCAGCCCGACGGCAGATCAGACCCGCAAGCTCAAGGATGCCGGCTTTGTCTGCGGACCAGACGGGGCAGGCGGCCCGGTGCAGGGCGCCGGAGAGCCGCGTGAGTGGCTGGAAGGCCTGACCTGGTGTCAGCCTCTCCCCACTGTGACGACCGAGCCGGAGCCCGCCTCCACCGAGTGAAAAGACCACACAAAATTCACAATCCGGCCCTGCCTGTGCTCGGCTTGCGCGCTTACCAAGAAGTCCTAACCTCAGATCTGCCCGTATGGAGCTTCCCCACATGATCCGCCTCAGCCTTGCCGCCGCCGCTTCCGCCCTTGTTCTGGCAGCCTGTACCTCGGCGCCTGCGCCGACGGAGGACACGGCTATGATGGTAACAACAACCGAAGTCATCTCGCCTTACGAGCTGGCCATGCAGACCGTCGAAGAGCTGGTGACAGCCGGCAACACGCAGGCCGCCGTCGACCGTCTGACCCAGCTGACCGGCGACCCGGCGCTGAGCCGCGACCAGATGGCTGAAGTGCTCTATCGCCGCGGCGAGCTGCGCCTGGGTGAGCACGGCTACGATACGATGGGCGCCATCGAGGATTTCGAAGAGGTCCTGGCCGACTACAGCGATACCGAATGGAGCACGGCAGCCGCCTCTCTGCTGGACTCGGCTCGCGGCAAGGCGACCTCGCTGAACGCGCTGCTGGCTCAGCCTGAGACCACGCGGACGCAGAAATTCAACATCCTGATGGAACTCGGCCGGCACGATGATGCCACCGACCTGATGCGCGCAAACGACCTGACGCCCGACAATGATGCCCTGCTGGCCATGTACCAGATCGGCTACCTGTGTGAGGGCGACGAACTTGCAGGACGCACCTACGACGTGACCGAGCCGGACGGCACGTTCCACGAGTTGCGTTTCTGCGACACCGGGAAGTAAGCTCTTCGCCAGTCTTGGGGGAGTCTGGCCGTGGAAGAGATCGAATATCGCCGTCGAGCGTCGATTCAGGAAAAGGGCGAAACCGTCTGGCGGGCCTTTCCTGACCGGCTTGAATACCATGACGCGGACGGCGCCCTTCGGGGCGTCGTTCCGTTTGACCGGGTCACCCGCGTGCGGCTGGCCTTTGCACCGGGCCGGCTGCAGCAGAAGCGGTTCCTGATGGAGCTTTCAGGCACCCGCTCGCAATTCAATCTGAGTAACATGCATTTCAAAGGCATCGCCCAGTTCGAGGACCGGACCGATACGTTCTTTCCTCTCGTCCGGGCCGTGGTGGCGGGCGTTCACGCCGCCAATCCGAACGCCAGCTTCCGGGCCGGTGAGAAGCCAGCCTATTATGTCTTTCTGCTGGCCTTCGTGCTGGTTGTGTATGCGCTTCTGACGCTGGTTCTGTTCACGCTGCCTGTGGTGCCGGGCAATTTCACCATTTCGATTCTGATCAAGCTTGGGATCATCCTCGTCAGCCTGCCGCTGTTGTTGGCATGGGGAATCCACGCCCGTCCGCGACGGTTTGACCCCGAGACGGGGCTTGAGGCCGTGCTTTCCGCGAGGTGAGACCGGAGTTTTCCTCACACAAGCTTGTGTAGCCTCTTCAAACCCGGCGCCCGGCGTGGTTGTGTGGCGCAAATCAAAATTACCCCGAGGAAACCCATGTCATCTGAGCTGCTGCCCCCGAACTGGCCCGCTATGTCCATCGCCCAGGCAAACGCCTTGCTGGCTGCGCCGGGCTCCCCGGCAGAGCTGGAAGATTCCGTGATCAACGGCATCTCCATGAAGACATACAAGAATGCCCCGCCCACGATCCACTCGATCCTGTTGCTGGCCGCCGCCAGCTTCCCGGACCGCGACTATATCGTCTACCAGGACGAACGGGTGACTTATACGGCGATGTACCGTGCCGTGGCGCACTTTGCCGCCACGCTGCGCGATCAGTACGGCATCACCAAGGGCGACCGCGTTGCCATCGTCATGCGCAACTATCCGCAATGGCCGGTGGCCTTCTATGCCGCGCTCAGCCTTGGGGCGATTGCCACGCCGATGAACTCCTGGTGGACCGGTGACGAGCTCGAATACGGCCTGTCCTTTGCCGGCGTGAAGGCGGCAGTGGTCGATCCGCAGATTTTCGAACGCATCCATGAGCATCTCGGAAACCTGCCGGAGCTGAACCACGTCATCATCGCGCGCGATCCGGGTGAGGAGCACAATCATCCGTCCGTGACGTCGATGGAATCCTCGATCGGGGATGCCAACAGCTGGGCATCTCTGGCGCCGATCAGCCTGCCGGACGTCGAAGTCGGCCCTGAAGACCACGCCACGATCATGTATACCTCGGGCACCACAGGCAAGCCGAAGGGCGCGCTCGCCACACACCGTGCGGTCGTGTCCAACATGTTCAACTCGCTATGCTGTTCGGCGCGGATGTACCTGCGCAAGGGCGAGCCGGTGCCGGAGCCGGATCCGAGTGTTCAGCGTGCGACGCTCCTGTCGATCCCGTTCTTCCACGCGACCGGCGCGTTCGCCGTGATGGTGCCGACGGCCCTGCGCGGCGACAAGATCGTGTCGATGTACAAGTGGGATGCCGGTGAGGCCCTGCCGATCATTGAACGCGAGAAGATCTCGAATATTGGCGGCGTGCCTGCGATTGCCTGGCAGGTGCTGGAACATCCGGACCGGGACAAGTATGACCTCTCGTCCATTGAAGTGATTTCCTATGGTGGCGCGCCGTCGGCGCCGGAACTTGTTTCCACCATCAAGAAGCGCTTCCCGAATGCGGCGCCCGGCAATGGCTGGGGCATGACCGAAACGTGCGCGACGGTGACCCTGAACATCGGCGAAGACTATGTGAACCGGCCGTCCAGCGCCGGTGCACCGCCTGCTGCGGTGGAGCTGAAAGTCTGCGATCCGGAAGGCAACGCCCTGGCCGTCGGCGAAGTCGGCGAGTTGTGGTGCAAAGGCCCGATGAACTGCAAGCAGTACTGGAACCGCCCGGACGCGACCGCCGAAACCTATCGCGATGGCTGGGTTGTCACGGGTGACCTTGCCCGTCTCGATGAGGAAGGCTTCCTCTTCCTGGTCGACCGCGCGAAGGACATGCTGATCCGTGGCGGCGAGAACATCTACAGCATCGAGGTGGAGAGCGCGCTCTATGACCACCCGGCGGTGATGGACGCGGCCGTGGTCGGCATTCCGCACAAGGTGCTCGGCGAGGAAGTCGGCGCTGTGGTACAGCTGAAGCCCGGCATGGAAGTCTCCGAAGCAGAGCTTCGCGCCCATGTCGCCAATCATCTCGCCGCGTTCAAGGTGCCGGTGGAAATCCAGTTCCTGCACGAGCCGCTGCCGCGTAACGCCAATGGCAAGATCCTGAAGAAAGAGCTGCGCGAGCGCTTTACACCAAGAGGATAAATCCATGACCGCACACCGCCGGAAGATCGGGGACCGCGAGGTCCACCCGGTGGGCCTTGGCTGCATGAACATCTGTCATGCCTATGGTCCGCCGTTGCCGGAAGACGAAGCAAAGGCCCTGCTGGTCAGGGCCCTCGATATCGGGTGCGATTTCCTCGACACGGCGACGATCTATGGTGTTGGCCGCAGTGAGACCCTGATCGGTGAGGCACTTGGGTCTCGCCGGCAGGAATATTTCCTGGCCAGCAAGTGTGTGTTGGATGTCCGGGATGGCCAGCGCGTGCTGGATGGTCGGCCAGAGTCGATCAAGGCGGCGTGCGAGGCGAGCCTCAAGCGGCTGCAGACCGACGTGATCGACCTCTATTACCTGCACCGGCCGGACGCGAATGTGCCCATCGAAGACTCCGTCGGCGCGCTGTCGGAGTTGGTCAGTGAAGGCAAGATCCGGTTTGCGGGCCTCTCGGAAATGGGCGCCGACCATTTGCGCCGGGCCCACAAGGTGCACCCCATCGCCGCGATGCAGTCTGAATATTCGCTCTGGGTTCGCAACCCGGAGATCGCGGTCATGCAGGCCTGCGAGGAACTGGGCACGGCGCTGGTGGCTTTCTCCCCGGTCGGGCGCGGTTTCCTGGCCGATCCGCCGGCAGACCCGGCTGCGTTCCACGAGTCCGACATGCGCCGGAGCCTCTTCCCGCGCTTCAAGCCTGAGAACTATGCCGGCAACCTGCCGCTGCTCGACGAGGCGCGCGCCGTTGCGGAGGAGGTCGGCTGCACGGTGGCCCAGCTCGCCATCGTGTGGACACTTGCAAAGGCGCCGAACGTGCTGCCCATCCCCGGCACGACGAGCCTCAAACACCTCGAAGAGAACCATGCGGCCGCCGGTTTCGTGCTGACGCCGGACCAGGTCGCGCGCCTTGATGCGCACTTCCTTCCGGAACGTGCTGTGGGGCCGCGCTATACCTCAATGGGGCAGGCCGTCGTGTCGACCGAGATGTACGATTTCGAACAGCAGGCCAATGGCTGAAGACAAGCCGGTCGCTCTGGAGCCTCGCAATGAAGCGGCGGATGGCCGGCGCTATTCTCCCTCCACCGCGCGCAACCGTGAGCCGATCCGCGATGTCTTCGCGGCTCAGGGACTGGGCACTGGCCGTGCGCTGGAGATCGCCTCCGGCACAGGCGAGCATGGCGCTTTCCTGACGGAGCAATTTCCGGAGCTACGCTGGACCTATTCCGACATTGATGCCGATGGCCGGGCGAGCCAGTCGGCCTGGAAGGCTGCCGCCGGGCATGACCGCCTGTCCGGGCCGCTGGTGATTGACGCATCCAGCGATGACTGGGGCAACGCCGAGGCGGGCGGATGGGACCTGATCGTCTCGATGAACATGGTCCACATCTCGCCCTTCGCGGCGACCGAGGGCCTGCTCCGCGGTGCAGGCAGGTTGCTGGCCCCCGGCGGGCACCTCTTGCTTTATGGGCCCTATGCCCGCAATGGTGAGATTGCACCGTCGAACGCAGCCTTCAGCGAAAGCCTCAAATCGCGCGATGCGGCCTGGGGCGTTCGCGACCTGGACCTGGAGCTGTTTCCGCTTGCCTCCAGGGCGGGGCTCCAACTGCAGGCGGTGACCGAGATGCCTGCCAATAACCTGTCAGTTGTATTCAGGCGGCCGTGACCGGAGCGGTCCTGCTTGTCAGGATGAATCGTTGAGAAGGTCAGGAAAGATATGTCAGACTACACAGATCGGATACTCGGCAAAATTCGTGATCTGGAGCTGGAGCTCGAGGCTGAATTTGCAAAGAAGCGGGCAGGCTTCCGCTTTGGTATGGAACACGGACGCATATTGTTCGACCAGGAAGTGATCCGGCGACACCTGGAATTACGGAAGGGTCTTATTCCCTACTTGCTGAGTGCACGGTTCCTGATCGTGGTGACAGCGCCGGTGATCTATTCGCTGATTGTGGTCTTTGTGGCTCTGGATCTCTGGGTGTCGATTTACCAGGCCATCTGTTTCCGGGTGTATGACATTCCTCAGGTCAAGCGCCGCGACTATCTGGTGTTCGACCGCACGAGCCTCGCCTATCTGAATGCCATGGAGAAACTGAACTGTGCCTATTGTTCCTATTCCAATGGCGTGATCGCCTATGTGCGTGAGGTCGCTGCGCGCACGGAACAGTACTGGTGCCCAATCAAGCAGGCGCGTCGCATGATTGGTGCACACGCGCGTTATGCCGAGTTCACGGAATATGGCGACGCAGAACAGTACCGGGAACGACTTCGCGCGCTGCGGGAAGAAATGCGTGAGGAGGCGGCGCCGAAAGAGACGCCCGACAACTAGGCGGAATGCGGCTTGCTGACTTTCAGGACATTTATCCTGCTATGAGACGGTGGGAGCGGTCATCTATGATCGCTCCCACCGGAAAATTCCAAGGCTCAGTTGCCGCCGCCGAAGCGTTCGGTCCATTCGGCGACCTGTTCATCCTCAATCTTCTGGAACAGAACGTCTGGCGCAGAGATGGCCATGCCATGAGGCAGGGCATCCAGAAGGGCCGCAAAGTCCGTATCCGGCGCCGCACCGGGCATCTTGCGATGCTCTTCCGGAATGCCGAGGGCATCGAGGATTTTCTTCGCTGCGTCGGGAATAATCGGCTGGGCAATGATGCCGAACAGGGCTGCGAGGTTCAGGCCCGCGCGCACGCCGACAGCGGCGGCATCGACATCCGACTTGTACTTCACCCACGGCTCGGCCTTGGTGAGATATTCGTTGCCGGCGGCCCAGATGGCGCGCGTCTCGGCGGCGGCCTTCCGGAACTCCATGGCTTCGTAATACTCGATCAGGCGCGGCAGGCGCTCTTTCAGCTCCGCCGTCATCCAGGCTTCGGCTTCGCCCGGCGTTCCATTTGCCGGCACCTGTCCGTCAAACTTGGAGACGCAATACTTGGTAATCCGGTTCACGAAATTGCCCAGCACGTTGGCAAGGTCTGAGTTGACCGCGCTCTGGAAGCCTTCCCAGGTGAATGCGGCATCAGAGCCTTCGGGCGCGTTGGCGATGAGATACCAGCGCCAATAGTCCGACGGCAGAAGGCTCAGCGCCTGATCCATGAACACGCCGCGCTTCATCGAGGTGGAGAACTTGCCGCCATACCAGGTGACCCAGTTGAAGGCTTTCAGCTTGTCGACCGTCTTCCAAGGCTCGCCGCAGCCGAGCAGAGTGACGGGGAAAGAAACCGTGTGGAACGCGACATTGTCCTTGCCCATGAACTGGACATATTCGACCTCGTCTGCGCCCTTGTCGGTCTTCCAGAGGGCTTCCCAGTCCTTGCCATTGGCCTCGGCCCATTCCTGCGTGGCGGAGATGTAGCCGATCGGCGCATCGAACCAGACATAGAAGACCTTGTCCTCAAAACCGGGACGCAGATTTCCGTCCGGGTCCGTGACTTTGACGCCCCAGCTGAGGTCGCGCGTGATGGCGCGGGCGATGAGGCCTTCGTCCAGCCATTTGTTGGCGATGGAGACTGCCAGGCTCGGCCAGTTGGCACCCTTGCTGTTGACCCATTCGCGGATACGATCCTGCATCCTGGTCTGCAGCAGGTAGAGGTGATTGGTATCGCGGATCTCGATATTGCGGCCACCGGAAACAGCCGAGTACGGATTGATCAGGTCGACCGGGTCCAGCAGGCGCCCGCAATTGTCGCATTGGTCGCCGCGCGCCTTCTCATAGCCGCAGGTCGGGCAGGTGCCCTCGACATAGCGGTCCGGCAGGAAGCGCCCGTCATCAACGGAATAGACCTGCTTGGACGTGCGCTCCTCGATCAGACCCTGGCTCTCCAGCGCCTGCGCGAGGTGTTGGGTGAGGGCGTGGTTTGCCGGGCGGGAGGTGCGGCCGAACCAGTCGAAGGACAGGTTGAAGCCTTCCCCGGCGGCGCGCTGGATCTCGTATTGCTCATCGCAATAGTCCTGCACGCTGACGCCAGCCGCCTGCGCGGCGAGTTCAGCCGGCGTGCCGTGTTCGTCCGTGGCGCAGATATAGGTCACATCATGGCCCAGCAGGCGCATCATACGGGAATACACGTCAGCCGGAAGCATCGACCCGGCCAGATTGCCGAGATGCTTGACGCCGTTGATGTACGGCAGAGCGGAGGTGACGAGGATGCGCCGGGGGTGCGTCATGTGGGGTCTGTCTTTCCCATTGGTTGGTTCAGGCTCAGGATTCGGGCCATCTGGCCCGCCCGAAGCGTGTCTTGTAGCGCGGCGAGCCGGAAATGAAAGAATCGGCACGGATAAAAAGCCGTTGTTTCACCAGTGCCCTCGCCGAAAAGAAAAACCCCGGACAGGCAAAGCCGGTCCGGGGGAGTTGACGGTACAGGCGCGGTGATAACGAACCTGCGACCGAGCGGGGGGGAGAATTCGTGGGGGCCTCAGAGGCCGTAGATCGGTTTCACGTCCAGCTTGACGTCGACGCGGCGGGCCATCGGCTCAACCTGGGTCTCAGCCGAAGCGGCAGTCGCGTTGACCTGCTGAAAGCTCGTCTCGATGCGCGGGGCAAACACGCCGCGGTCAGACAGGGCCTCCAGAACGGCGGCGGCGCGGGCTTCTGACAGTTGAGCCAGTTCGGAATCCGAGTGGGCTTCTTCAGAAACCACCGAAACATCAATGTCTGTCACAGCGCAGCCTTCAAGGCTGTTGGTGGCAGCGTTCAGAGCGCGGACGGAGTAAGAGGACAGCATCGTCTCGTAGGCCGGGAAGTAGATCGACAGGGTCATATCTTCGCAGACAGGCTTGTGGGCCACATAGACCGGCTTGGTTGGCGGCGCCTTGGGGGCGTCGGATACTGCTGGCAACGCCAGGGTTGCGCCCATCAGGCCAAGGCCAGCAATAGCAAACAGTGCGCGTTTCATTGTGGTCTCCTTCATGCTCATTTCTTGCTCCATCAATCCTTGGGAACTCTGTCGGTTCCTGTGTTCTTGTGTGAACAAAGAGATAGATTTGGTTTGAGGCCGAAATGTGCGCCCGCCGGGGCGAATGAGGCGGTGCCAAGGAATTTGGATGAAATCTGCTTTGCGCCCCTGAATCCCTTATAGGTCAGCAGGGGCACCCGGTTTCTGGCCTGTTAGGTTCTCGCCTCGGGGGAAAAATCGCTGGAAATGGGGCAAGTCTGGGGCACAATCCGGCCTCTGATCCAGCGGCAAGTGCGGCGGCACCGTTTGGGTGTGGCGAGGCAGCTTGCATCCGGCGAGACTTCCCATTAGTGACGGGTTTCCTGATGGGCCGGCTTAGCTCAGCTGGTAGAGCATCTGATTTGTAATCAGAGGGTCGCGGGTTCGAGTCCTGCAGCCGGCACCATAGGAACGCTTGAAAAACAAGGCGTTGCGGGTGGGGGGACGGGTTTGCGAGACCGTTTCTTCTGCCGTTTCCACAATTTTTCCTGGTATTGCGCGGTGGTTGCCGTGTTCGAGCAGCAGTTTTATGGCTGTCTGAGCTCCAACAGGATTGGGGGCATTGCGCGTTAGGAAGGGGCGGCATCCAGGAACCGTCTGGCCAAACTCAAACAAAATGGCCTGGGGAGGCGACGATCGACACGTATCTCATCAGCGCGGCGCTCTACATGCCGGCCTGGGATTGGGCCAGGGAGAACGGGATTGACCCGATGCTCCTGTTGCAGGGCACGGGTCTTGATGGCGACCAGATCAGCGACACGAAATGCCTGCTGACGACCGTCCAGCACTACAGGCTGGTGAACAACATCATCGCGCTTGGGTCTGATCGCGCGATGGGGCTGGAAATCGGCCGGCGGGCGCACCTGTCGAGCATTGGCCTGTTGGGCATGATGATGCTGTGTGCGCCGACTGTACGCGCAGCCTTGCGGGTGGGAGCGACGTATGCCCCGGTCGCGGGATCGCTGGGCAAGCTCACCAACCGGGATGAAGCAGACGGCTTTGCGATCATCTATTCTGCGCCGCCGGTTGGTGCGTCCCTGCGCCGATATCTGACCGAAGACATATTCTCTGCGACGCTGGCCTATCTGGCCGAACTGATGAACGAGGCGCCGCCGGGTGAAGGGCAGTGCGGCTGGATCCGCAAGATCGCCTTCAGCTACAAACGTCCGGCCAGGGCGCGCGACTATGAAGAGCGCTTCCAGTGTCCGCTTGAATTCGGCGCCAAGGTCAGCTGCATGTGGCTGGAGCCTGAACTGGTCGAGAAAGTGCCGGTGCTGGCGAATGCGCTCGCATTCGAGCAATGCCTCGAAATGTATGAGCGCTTGCTGGTGGACATGAAGGAAGAGGCGGTCATCGTCAGCCGGACCCGAGACATCATCCTGCGGGACCCCTCGAAATTCCTGAGCGTGGAGGAGGTTGCAGAGGCCGTTGCGCTGCCGCCCCGCACATTCCAGCGCCATCTGGCCAGGTCTGGCGCGTCGTTTGGCGGCGTCCAGGCGGATGTGCGCCGCGCGCTCGCGCAAGACCTGCTTTGCAATTCCACTCTGACCGTCGAGGAAATTGCGGCCCGGCTGGGCTACAGCGAGCCGAGCAATTTCAGGCGGGCGTTCCGTAGCTGGCTGGACGTCACGCCGACCGAGTATCGCCTGGCGGTGACGTCCCGCCACTGACCTCCCTCTGGAAAATATATCCCAGGACGTCAGACATATGGCGCAAATTGACCCATTTGGGTTCGGCCTGACCTCCCGGCCTGCTGCGGAGCGTGGAATAGCCTTCTCCATATAAAAAAGGCGGACCACGCCTCAGGGAGAAAAACATGTTTCCAGGCAAATCAATTCTTATGGGCGGAACGGCCGTGTTCGTGGTGCTTGCATCGACTGGACAGGCATTGGCGCAAGACGCAACCGATGACACCGCGCAGGTGAGTGAAGAGGCCGAAGGCCGGCTCAAGACAGTTGTCGTGACCGCGCAGCGCCGCGAGCAAAGCGTCAACGACATCGGCATCGCCATCAACGCATTCGACTCCAGCCAGCTCGATGATCTCGGTGTTGGCGATGTGGGCGATCTGGCGCTGCTGACGCCGGGGGTGAACCTCACTGAAACGGGCGTGACCGGTGTGCCGGTCTATTCGATCCGCGGTGTTGGCTTTGACGATTACAGCTCCAACAGTACGTCTACGGTCGGTATCTATCATGACGACGTGAGCCTGCCATATCCGACGATGACGCGCGAACCCCAGTATGACCTTGGCCGTGTGGAAATTCTGAAAGGCCCGCAGGGCACACTCTATGGCCGTAACACGACGGCTGGCGCGATCAATCTGATCAGCAATCGTCCGACACGAGACTTTGAAGCCGGCGCGACGCTGGGTTATGGCCGCTTCGAAACGGTCGATGCCAAAGGCTATATCAGCGGCCCCGTGTCTGACACGCTGCGCTATCGCCTTTCCGGTGCGACCACTCAGTCCGGTGAAGGCGCACAGGAAAGTTCCTCCCGCCCCGGCGACCGCCTCGGAAAGCAAGACAAGACCGCCGCGCGCCTTCTGGTCGACTGGGATGCGAGCGAGTCAGTTTCAGTCCTGTTCAAACTGCACGGCTATCAGGACAAGTCCGAGAACTCTGTTCCTCAGTACTTCGCCTATGTGCCGCTCGTTCCCGACCTTGCAGCCTATTTCCCTGCACCGGACCCTGCGACCATTCCCAATCTCGACAATCCCCGCAGCGCTGACTGGAGCGCCACGTTGACGCCGAAGCGCGACAATGAGGGCTGGGGTGCATCGGCTCAGGTGAGCTGGGATATTGGCGGTATGAAGCTCGATTCCATTTCGGCCTATGAGCGCTTCGATCGCAATGAGTCCAATGACTGGGACGGCACGTCAGTCGAAAACCTGGACGTCATCAACGATACCAGCATCGACTCCTACAGCCAGGAGCTGCGCCTCTCGGGGGATGTCGACGACCGCATGACCTGGGTGCTTGGCGCCTTCCTGTCCCATGATGAAGTCGATGAAAGCTGGATCGCCCTCGGCAGCCAGTCCACGATCTATCAAGGTGTGTTCGGCGCTGTCGATACACGGTACGCGCAGGAGACGGACACTGCCGCCCTGTTCGCGCATTCTGAGTGGGAGTTTGCCCCGAACTGGAGTCTGACGACCGGCATCCGCTACACGCAGGAAGACCGCTCCTTCGCGGCTTGCTCGTATGACGTCGATGGCGGAGTCGCGCTGCTTTACAGCCAGATCGACCTTGGCCCGGTTCCGGGTGCCGACAGCTTCTACCTGTCTTCCACACCGCTTGCGCAGGGCGATTGCGCCACGGTCAACACGAATGATCCAAGCTATACGGTGGACGGCAGCGGATATGTCACGGCCTATGGCGGCAGCTCCGGCATTTTCCGGGATAGCGCGAGTTATGACAATGTCTCGGGCAAGCTCGGGCTCGACTGGACGCCAACCAGCAACACGCTGCTTTATGCCAGCATCAGCCGGGGCTTCAAATCCGGTGGGTACAATGGCGCGGCCTCGTCCAGCTGGGTGCAGCTCGAACCGTATGCAGAAGAAACGCTTAACGCCTATGAGGTGGGTGGCAAATCCACACTGGCGGATGGCCGGATTCAGCTGAATGGTTCGGTGTTCTACTATGACTATCAGGACAAGCAGATCACCGGCTTCATCAGCGATCCGGTCTTTGGCCTGCTGACGCAGATCCTAAACGTACCAAAGTCGAACATCTGGGGCGCGGAAGCAGATATCGAATGGCAGGTGACACCAGACTTCTATCTGCGCGCCGGTGTTTCGAAGCTTAAATCCGAGATCAAGGAATTCACCGGGCTGGATGGAACCGGAAACATCCAGAACTTTGCCGGCCTTTCCCTGCCGCAGACGCCGGACTGGCAGATCAATGGGCAGACTGAATATCGCCGGTCGATTTCAGACACTCTCTACGCCCGCATCGGCGCAGACTTTGCCTATAGCGCCAATTACCAGACCGGCGTTGATCCTTCGCCGCTCTTCTATGTCGATGATTATTTCGTCTGGAATGGACGTGTCGGGATCGGGTCCGAGACCGACGGTTGGGAAGTGCTCCTCTGGGGCAAGAACCTCGCCGATAGCGCGTACTATACAAGCGCCAATCTTTCGAACGACTATTGGTTCCGTACGCCCGGCTCAGGCATGACCTGGGGCGTCCAGCTGGATCTGGAATTCTAGGAAGCACGAAGAACGCAGGGGATCGAAAAGATGTGGGAACACCTCGACGCAACCATTCCGACATATGCCTTGTACATATACGGCGTCCTGATCGTGATCGAGCTGGCTTTCGAGCTCACGCAGAAAGTGCGTGGGTACAAGCTGGGTGACACGCTTTGTAGTCTGACGATGGGCGGCTTTTACATCGGCATGTCGGCGCTGATGAAAGGGTTCACTCTGTGGTTCTTTTACTTCGTCCAGAAATATGCGCTTTTTGATTTCGGTCAGAGCTGGGTTGCTTTCATCGCTTGCTACATAGCTGTGGACTTCCTGTTCTACTGGTATCACCGGTGCATCCATGAGGTGAGAGTTGGTTGGGCGGCACATGTCGCTCACCACTCGAGCGAGGAGTTTAATCTGGGAGCGACAGCGTTCCGGCAATCCTTTGCCGAGCCTCTGCTGGAGCCGTTTTTCTATGTCGGTGCCGTGCTGATCGGCTTTGATCCGCTCATGGTTCTGGTCGCGATCCAGATCAATCTCATCTACATGTTCTGGGTGCATCTGCGCCGTTTTCCCAAGATGCATCCGGCAATCGAATGGCTGTTCGTCACGCCCTCGCATCACCGGGTGCATCATGCCGCCAATATCCAGTATCTGGACAAGAATTATAGCGGCACATTCATCATCTGGGACCGGATGTTCGGGTCTTTTGCGGAAGAAATCGAAACGCCCGAATTCGGCATCGTTCAGCAGCTTCGTCACAACAATCCGATCAGGGCGAGCTTCGACAGCTGGATCGCCCTTGCTGGCGACGTGTGGCGCGCCAAGGGCGTCCGTAACAAGCTTGGCTACCTGCTCAGACCGCCCGGCTGGGCACCGGACGGGCAGGGCATGACAACGCGTCAGCGCCGGGAAGCCGCAGACGCGGCCGGATCGGCGACTTAAGTCATGCCGTTGAGAAACCTCACATGGAAAGGCCGCCTCGTCCTTGGGGCAATCTTGATCGCAGGTCTTGCCTCGCTGCCTTTCGCGCTCAGCCCGATCTCGCCGGTGTCTGTCAGCGTTGCTTCCGCGGCTGCGGCGGGCCCAGAATACGATGTCGACTTCACCACCCTGGAAACGGATGGACCTTATCCTGAAGGCATGGTCGCAGAGCCGGACGGCGGACTCCTTGTCGGCCACGAAGATGGCTCGCTCGCGCGCATCACGCTCGATGGTGCGGGCAATGTATCGACCGCTGGAAGAATTGCCGAGCTTGGCGGGCATAGTATCGGCCTCGTCCGGGATGAGGCCCGTGACACGTATTGGTCCGCGACCTTTCCGCTGGGGCTTCAGGAGCTGGGGTCGAAGGGCGTTCTGAAAACGATTGAAAGCGTGGACGATGTCGCCCTCGGCTTCCCCGATGATGTGGCGGTGGACGACGACGGGATCGTCTATCTCACCGATGCCAGCACACGCTACAATCCGCTGACGACAAAGCCGGGCGCGCCCTATGTCCTGTGGGACTTCATGGAAGGGCGCGCGAACGGGCGCCTGATTGCCTATGACCCGGAAACGGGGGAGGCCCGGACGGTGCTGGACAAGCTGGCCTTTCCAAGCGGTGTGGTGCTGACGCAGGACGGCTCGGCCCTCCTGATCGTCGAGGTCACGCGCTACCGCGTCATTCGCTATGAGCTGAAAGGGCCGGACCGTGGGATCGTGTCTGTCTTTGCAGACCGGTTGCCGGGCATTCCGGACGACGTCTTTACCGATACGCAGGGGCGCATCTGGGTGACGCTGGTGGCACCGCGGGATGCCGTAATGGACAACTGGATCGCGCCTTACCCCTACATTGCCCGGCTGATCTCCCTGCTTCCATGGTCTGTCCAGAACGGCATGCTGGCGCCCGCAGATACGGGCGGCCGTGTCGTGAGGCTCTCAGAGACAGGGGCGCCAGACTGCACGCTGCGCGTCTCAGAAGGGCCGCCGCCCGCGAATGGTCTCATGCGCGACGGCAAGGTCATACTGGGACGACTGGGCGGAACAGCCCTGATTTCAGTCGATCCGCGAAGATGCGATGCCGGGACCACCGCCGAATAAGCCTCGCCCGTGTGCGCCCGAGTGTTGCGCAAACGCCAGCTTGCCTGTGTATTTGGGCGCTAGGCGTAGCGTGCTGAGCGAAGCGGAACTGAATATGACTGAGCGGATGGATTGGGACAATATGCGCGTGTTCCGCGTCGTTGCGGAACTTGGCAGCATGAACGCAGCGGCCCATCGTCTGCAGGAGTCGGCGCCGACGATCAGCCGCAAGATCGACCAGCTCGAAGAAGACCTGAAAACCCAGTTGCTCGTTCGAACGACCCGAGGGGTCGAGTTGACCGATGCCGGGCGGATCGCGCTCAGCCATATCCACGCCATGGCCGAGTCGGTCAGCGAAGTGTTCGAGAATGCCGGCAATCGCGACCGCGATGTGGAAGGGCGTATCGTCCTGGCCACGGGTGACGGTCTCGGCCCTTACTGGATCGCGCCGCGCTTGCCGGAATTCCAGGCAGCGAACCCGAAAGTCCAGCTGCGCATGCAGGTCATCGACAAGGCGCCGGATCTCAGTGAAGGCGAAGCGGACATCGCCATCCAGTTCACAGAACCGAAATCGCCGGAGATCATCGGCCGGAAGCTGGGCGTGCTTCACTATATGAGCTTCGTTTCGGAGGGCTATTTCGCAAACCTGCAGGAACCGGAGCCCACCAGCCATTTCGAATATTATCGCCACAGGACGATCCTGCATGAGGGATACATCAATCAGATCGAGCGCTGGGCCCCGCGCATCGCCGAACTGAAAAAGATGATCGATTATGCGCTGGTCACCAACTCGGCGGCGACGATGATTGAGGTCTGCGCAGCGGGCGGCGGCATTGCTGTGCTGCCGTCTTATATTGGCGAGATCGACAAACGGCTGAAGCCGCTGGACCTGCCCGAGGTCGCCCCCATTCAGTTCTGGCTGACTTACACTGAGCGCGTGCGCCGTTTGCCCCAGGGCCAGGCTGTGCTGGACTGGCTGTGGACGATATTCGACGAGCGCAAGATTGCCTGGTTCCGGGAAGCCTTCGTGCATCCGTCCCAGATCAAGAAGGGCAAAGATTCAATAATCGCCCGGTTTCCTTAGAACCCGGGCGATATTGAGCTTTCAGGCCGGGGCCTGTTTAGTCTGCCGAGAGGGCTTTCAGGACGCGCGCCATGGAGCCCAGTCTATCGACTGAGTTGGCGCGGTTGATCCAGGAATGACATTCATTGCGGGCGCGCTCCAGCGGATCGGGGGCGCTGCCTTTGCGGTTGGTCGTGTCTTCGAACAGGTCGGTGATCGAAACGCGGAGCACGTCGGCGACGTTCGACAGCATGCCGGCGCTCAGACGGTTGGTGCCCGTTTCGTATTTTTGAAGTTGTTGGTGGGAGATGCCGAGCTCGGAGCCGAGTTCGGCGAGCGTCATATTGCGATCAAGGCGAAGTTTGCGGATTTTTTCTCCAACCATCTGGTCGATTGCGGTTGGGGCGCGGGATGTAGTCTGTCGGCGTGTTGGCACGTGATATTTCCTCACAATAATATATTACTGAGTGGAAAATCTTCGCTCAGAGGGTGTTTAAGCAAACTCCGAGCTTGTAAAAAAAATGGAGGACTGACCTGTCCGGTCTGTGAGGCAGCGTTTGTTACCTCGCTGAAGAGGTTAAGTCATTTCATCATAACTGTCTATAAAATATGGAAAAATCGTTCTGGGGGAATGGGATTCGCCCTCTGCAATCATTCTTACAGAAGTTGCGATTCACTCAGTAATCCTTTTTCCACGTTACAGAGATTTTACTTTCGCCCGTCGCGTTTGTTTCCGAAGTCACTGAGACCTGCGGACGAGGCTGCCATTCGACCTCCACGGAACTGCCATCGGCTCCTGCAGATTTAAGCTCGAGGTACACATCTTCGGTCAGATACTGGCCTACACCGATCTCCGCGCCGCCCGAATCGGACGTTCCGATCGACAGCCGGTCGATCCCGAGCGCGTCCTGAACGCCGCTTGCCGGGTCGAATCCGGTGTCATTTCCGCTCAGCCGCGCGATCGTATTGGCGAGCTGCGCGGCCTCCAGGGCGGACAGGTCGATCGACGAGCGGCCAAACAGGAGGCGGGAGAGGATTTCGTCCTGTGGCAGGTCTGGTGAGCTGGTCAGTTCGATTGTCGGCTTCATCGGCGAGCCGGTCACGTCCACCTGCACATCGAAACCGTTCACTGTCCGGTCGGCAGACAGGTCAATCTGGGCGCGGCTGACCGGCCCGTCGAATGTGATCGTGCCAGTGTCGAACACGAAGGGGCGGCCTGCCAGGTCGAGATCGCCGCGCACCAGCGTGGTCTTGCCGTCGAGGCGCGGTGCGGCCGGCGTGCCGGTCAGGTCCAGATCCATCTTCCATTCGCTGTCCAGTCCGCGGCCGGTGAAATAGACGCGGCGGTCGGCTTTCAGGTTGATGTCGAGGGCCATCGTGCGGCGCAGCTTGCTGGCGCCCGGCTCGGCGGGTGGGTCGTCGGTCCAGCGAACATCCAGCGCATGCGGGCGGGACGAGGGCAGATTGTCCAGTGAGAAGCGCGCCTGGTCGATAAAGACCTTGCCGGAAAGCGTGCGGGCATCCGCGCCGTCAGCCAGAACCAGCTCGCCGGTGCCGCGCGCATTGTCCCCGTCGCGATTGTAGAGAAGCAGGCTCTTGAAGCCGACCGTCAGGTCTGTTTGCTCGCCAGCGAGGCTGCCTTTGAGCGTGAACGAGCCGCCCCCCGGCGCGCCGCCCTTGGCATCGACTGTCAGCGCCTTGCCGTCATAGCCGGCATCGAGCGAGATGCCCGACAGCTGGAAGCCGAGGCTGCCGAGTTCGTAGGTGCCGTTCTCGACATTGGCCTTGGCCGTGAATTCCGGCGCGTCCAGCGTGCCGGAGAGGCTGGCGGATGCATCCACGTTGCCGCTGACATCATGGCCGTAGGCGAGCGCGGCGGTGCGCAGTGTGGCGAGGTCACCCTTCAATGTGGCGGCGCCCTTCAGTGGGGCTGTCCGGTTCGCAGCAACCAGTTTGCCTGCCTCTGCGACCACGGGTAACTGAGCGTTTCCGTTGAAGGACAGCCGGCCGCCATAGTCGCTGGTCAGGCGCATCGACAGGCTATTGCGGCTGAGCGTGCCGTCGACATTCAGCAAGAGCGAGGAATCAAGCCCTGGCACGTCGCTGGCCGCCACAATGTGGAGGGTGCCGGACGGATCGGCCCCGAACACGCGAAGGTCTCCGTGGCCTTCAAGAAGCGTACGGTTGGTGGTCGCCTCGTAGAGGGCGAGAACCGGGCTGAGGTCGATGCCGGTGGCGTCGAAGACGAGACGGGTCTCTTCGTCGCCGCCACCTGTGAAGGCGGCCTTGATGCGCCCGCTGAGCAGGGAGATGTCTGCGTCGAGTTCCGGCGCGCTGCCGAGCTTCCAGTGGGCCGGGGCTGCTGTCGAGACAGGCTCGCCGAGCGCCGTGCCTGAAAGCTCGAACATACCGTTCGCTGCTGGCTCGCTGAAGCTGGCCGAAGCGATAAAGGTCAGGTTGGTCGGATAGTCCGGCACGTCAGAGACGAAATTTGCCCGGATGTCATAGCCTTCCGGCGCGTTGCGAAGGGTGGCGGTGGCCCGGTCGAACAACAGCGCGCGGTTGGGGCCGAGGGCGAGGTCTGTCACCGCAAGGTCGGCGACGAGGGCGAAGGGGGCATCGCCCGTGCGGTCAAAATGGATCGTGCCCTTGGCGTCGCGGGCCTGGCCGCTGCTCCACGAGAGGGCTGTTCCGTCTATCGTGACATCGCCCGTCAGGTCGCCGGAATCGGCCAGTGTGACGGCGCCGGTGAAGCTGCCGGGGCCGAGCGTGCCGATCAGGTCCGTCAGACGCGTTTCGCCATCGGTTCGCTCCAGTCTTGCATCGGCGCTGAGCGCTTCGCCGTCGACCAGGGCTTTCAGGGTGAGCGGGCCGGAGATCAGCTTGCCGGTGTCGAGCAGGCTGGCCGTCAGGGCGAGGTCATCAACGGCGCGGCCAGAGCCGGTTGCCGTGCCGCCTGTGGTGCGGATTTCGAAGCGGCGGGCCTTTGCCCGGCCGGTCAGCTGGACCTGCGCGCTGCCGAGCGAGACGTCCCAGCCGCCAGCGGAAATGGGGGCAGATTGGGTGAGCGAAGCGCGCACATCGCTGTTGCCAGACCAGGACCATGTGCCTGCAGCCGTGATCCTGGTGCGTGTACCGGTGATCGTAGCGGACTTTATCTGTACGCCGCCGGTCTTCATCTGTAACTCAGCGGTGACCGAGGGTGCGGTGCCCGTCGCCTCGATGAGGGGGGCGGGCAATCCGGCGAGGTCGGCGGCGGTCAGTTTGAAGCCGATGGCAGGTTTGGCGAGGGCGCCGCTGACGCTGAAGGGGCCGGACACGCGCCCGCGCACCGATCCGGACATCGGGTCGAGGGCGGTGGCGAGTGTGCCTGAGAGGTCCAGCTTCTGCGTGGCCAGATCGATTGTGCCGGTCGTCGTAACGTTGCCTTTGGCCAGTTCGGCGCGGGTTTCGGCCAGCGTGACGAGGCGGGCGGTGCGGTCATACGTGCCGGCGACGTGGAGGGCGGTTGTCTTGCCGAACAGGGGCGCGGCGGCGTCGACGCTGGCGAGCAGGCCGGTGGTTTTCAGGTCGCCGGAGAAGGTGATGTCCGGCTGGCCAATCGTGACGCGGACCGGGCCTTCGGCCTGTTTGAACGGCAGGGCGCCTTCGCCGCTGACAGTCAGCTTTGCATTGCCCTGCAGCAGCCAGTCTTTCCGGTCCTGCGCCGCGTTGCCGGTGAAGGCGAACGTGCCGGGCTCGCCCAGAAGGGGCTGGATGTCCGTCATCTGGACATCGAGATCGGTCGTGTCCTTCAGCTTCCAGGTCTTGGTGTTCATGTTGCCGCGAAGGGAGAGCGTGCCAGCGCGCAGCGTTGCCTTGACGCCGAAGGGCGCATCGCGCCGCCCGGTCGTGCTTTCGAGGCGCAGCGTGGCGGCATCCCCGACAAGGGCGATCAACTGGCTGCCCAGCATGGGCAGGTGGGTGGCGTCGAGCTTGGCGTCGGCGGTCAGGCGCTTGTCGTGGATCTTCAGCTGCGCAGTCGCGACCGGCTGGTCGCCGAGGGTCAGCGTGGCCTCGCCGGTGGCGGCCTCTGGCGTGCCGGACGCAGAGGCTTTCAGCGAGACGCCGGTGCCGGTCTGAAGGCCGATCAGGTTCGCGATGACGCCATCGGGGGCGCCGTTGATGTCGGTGTCGAGGCTGAAGGAGCCGGTGGCATCGCGGCGCAGGTCGATCAGGAACCGGTCATTGCCAGTATCGCGCGGGGTTGCGTCGAGACGCGCGGCCAGTGTGCTTCCGTCCTGGTCGTACCGGCCGGTGACCGCGAAGTGGGCTTCCGGTCCGGCAAAGCCTTCCTCGAAAGCGAGGTCGGGAATGCTCAGATTGCGGAGCTTGATGCGGAGGCTCGACGAGCTGTTGGAAGGCGGCTGCTTTTCTGTCACCGGCTGGCGGAGGAAGTCGATCTTTCCGGCGGACAGCGCGTTCACGTCGACCAGGCCAGAGATGAGCGCCATGGGCGACCAGTCCAGAGAGACGTTCTGCGCGACCACCCATTCCCCTTCGCCATCGCGCACGGAGAGGCGGCTGAGATAGAGCTTGCCCAGCGGGTCACCGGAGAGGCCTTTGGCGTCAATCGTACCATAGGCGCCCGCCTTGCGGCCATCGATCTGCGACAAGAGCCAGGCGCGCCCGCCATCGCTGGCAATCCATATGCGCGCAGAGATCAGCGCCACGAGGACGATCAGGAGAATGCCTGCTGCTGCCGAAAGCCAGGGGCGCTTCAGGACCGGAGACATGATCTGTTTCAGGCCTGGCATCAGAAGGCCTGCCCGATGGAAATGTAGACCTGGACCGGATCTTCGCCGTCGCGCCGGTCAATCGGCGTTGCGATGTCGAAGCGGATCGGGCCGAAGCCCGGATAGTAGCGCACGCCAAGGCCGAAGGCGCTGCGCATGTCTCCGAACACGGAGCCGAAATCGGAGGCCGCCGCGCCACTGTCGACGAAAGCGACATAGCCCCATTTCTTCGATTTGCGCCAGCGAAGCTCAAACGAGGTATCGAACAGGGCCTCGCCGCCGACATAGTCGCCGTCGAGGTTGCGGGGTGAGAGGGACTGGTAGGCAAAGCCGCGCACCGATCCGCCGCCACCGGCAAAGAACAGGCGGTCAGCCGGCACATCCGTATCGCCAAGGAAGCCGCCGGCTTCGACGCGGGCGGCCGCGACCAGTTTGTCTGTAAACGAATGATAGGTCGTGGCAGATGTCAGGTAGCGGGTATAGTTGGCGTTCACCGTGCCGGTCGAGAGGCTCGGCTCCAGCGTCGCAAGCAGGCGGTTGCCGTCCTGCGGGTCGAGCGGGTTATTGACCGTGTCATAGGTGCCGCTGAGCGGCAGGGAGAAGGTCACCTGATCAATCGGGTCTGACGGGCCGGAACGGGTCAGTTCGTATTCCACCGTGCGCGTCACATCGACATAGCTGCCGATGGAGACGGTGAAGTTCTTGTTGAAGGGCTGCGACAAGGTCAGGCCGGTCTTGGCACCTTTCAGGTCATAAGCGTCGGTCTGGATGTCGCGCAGGCCAGCCTCTGCAGTCAGCGTGCGGCCATAGCGCAGGATGTTGGGCAGCTCATAGGTCGCTTTCAGATTGCTGCCGAGATTGGCGGCAGAGCCTTCGAACCGCAACGAGTCGCCCCGTCCGGTCAGGTTGCGACGTTCCCAGAAGGCTTCGACGCCCGCACCTTCGGTGGTGGACACGGACGCGCCGCCGCCGATGGAGCGATGCTTGGCTTCTGCAAGCTGCAGCTGGACGGTGTGGTTGCCGTCAGCGCCGGGATCTTCCGCAATGTCGATGCCGATGCCGTCATAGAGATCCGCCGAGCGCAGCCGGGTCCGCAGCGTGCCGATCTTTTTCGGGTCGTAAAAGTCACCCGGCTTCCAGGTCCGCATGACCTGAACGGCGGACGGCCGCGTGGAGATGTTCTCCGGCAGCACCATCTGGCCGAGCTTCACGCGCGGGCCGGGCTTCAGTTTGTAGGTGATCTCGACGGTGGAGTCGGCGCGGGAGGCGAGCAGGTCGATGTCCGAACTGGTGGCAAACGCGTAGCCGGCCTCTTTCAGGCGGCTCACCAGCGTGGCGTTGAGCCGCTCGATCGAGGTCGTATGCGCCGGTGCGCCGACGAAGAGGGAGGCTTTCTGCCGGTCGATATGGTCCTGCGTTTCGGCGTCCAGCTCGCCGTCCAGCTTGACGGTGACCGACGCGATACGGAAGCGCTTGCCCGGTGTGACATCGATCCGGGGCGTATCCGTGGTGTTGCTGATCGATTGCGGCACAGCCGTGGCGGCGAGGTAGCCCTCGGAGGAGAGGAATTCCTTCACCGTCTCTGCGGCGCGCTCGGCGCGGCGGCGGGCTTCCAGAATGCTGGCCGGTGGCGCGCTATAGGTTTCCAGAACCTCCCTGGCGCGCGGGGCCAGGCTGCCGGGAACGCCGTCCAGTGTCGCCGGGGTGATTTTCGCGCCGGATGCGCCGGTTTCACCGCCATTTCCGCCGAACGAGGCGCACGCCGTCAGGGTCCCCGCCAGTGCGAGACTGGCAGCGCAACGGGCAAGGCCCGAACCCTGCGGACGCGGGCGGTGGGGCGGGAGACCATCGGTCATCGATTTAACCATGCGAATTCTGGACCAAATTCCTCTGCATCTCGTGAATATGGGGCGGGAGTTTGCCTTAATCCTGCATGAACTGCTGTAACTTTCAGTAAGGCGGGGGGCGGGTGAAACGGCCCATTGTGCGGGCCGGTACGTAAACTATGATTGCGCGGGATTCCTGAAAGGCTTTTTTATGGACTATCTGATGGTGCTGGCGGGGCTCGTCCTGCTGATTTTCGGCGGTGAGGGCCTCGTGCGCGGCTCGGTCGCTGTGGCACGCAAGCTCAACATTTCCGAACTGGTGATCGGCCTCACGCTGGTGGGCTGTGGCACCTCGATGCCGGAACTGGTGACCAGCCTGCGGGCCATCAATACCGGCGCGGTGGGCATTGCCATTGGCAATGTCGTCGGTTCCAACATCGCGAACATCCTGCTCGTGCTGGGGGCGGCGGCGCTGCTGCGCCCGATCCTGACCAATCCGAGGGCCCTGAAGCGCGACGTGTTGGTGGTGATCGGCGCAACGGCGATACTGTGCGGGCTGATCTATTTCGACGCCTTCACGCGCCTCAGCGGGTTCCTGCTTCTGGGGGCCCTGATTCTCTATATCGCACTGTCTCTGATCGCCGATCAGAAAGGTGGCACGCCAGAGGGCAAACTACACGCTCACGAGGCTGAAATTGTCACAGCGGAGTATGGCATCCTGAAGGGGCTCCTGTTTGCCGCCGTGGGCCTGGCGGGCATCATTTTCGGCGCGCGCTTCATGGTCGACGGCGCGGTCGGCATTGCGCGGGACATTGGCGTCAGCGAAGCGGTGATCGGCATGTCCATCGTTGCGGTCGGCACCAGCCTGCCGGAACTCGCCACCTCGCTCGTCGCGGCTCGCAGCGGCAAGTCTGACGTGGCGCTCGGCAACATTATCGGCTCGAACATTTTCAACATTCTCGGCATCCTGGGCGTGACCGCGCTGATCCACCCGTTCAGCGTGATGCAGAACCATACCGGCGACATCTCCGGCGAGGCGATGCAGAGCGCCGGGCAGAGCATCGTGACCTCCACCGATATCGGCGCGCTGGTCCTGTCGCTGTTCTTCCTTCTTCTGTTCGGCATCACGGGGAAGCGGATCGCGCGCTGGGAAGGGGCCCTTCTGTTGGCGGGCTACCTGCTCTACATGGGCCTTCTGTTCAACATCATACCCGTCCCGGCGATCCTTCCTCATGTCTGATAATCCGATCTACCAGAACCTCGGCCAGCTCGGTCAGCACACCGCGCAACCGCAGAGCCCGGAAGAGGCTGAGCTGGAGCGCGTGCAGAACCCGCATGCCGGGACGCTGTACCTGACGCGCTTCGTGGCGCCGGAATTCACCTCGCTCTGCCCGGTGACGGGCCAGCCGGATTTCGCGCATCTCGTGATCGATTATGCGCCGGGTGACTGGCTGGTGGAGTCCAAGAGCCTGAAGCTCTACCTCACCAGTTTCCGCAATCATGGCGCCTTCCACGAGGACTGCACGGTCTCCATCGGCAAGAAGATCTTCGACTTCACCGAAGCCACATGGCTGCGCATTTCGGGCTATTGGTATCCGCGCGGTGGCATCCCGATCGATGTGTTCTGGCAGTCCGGAGAGGTCCCGAAGGGGCTTTATGTGCCGGACACCGGCGTCGCCTCGTATCGCGGACGCGGCTAGGCCGGGTTACTGGCATTTAATCTGCCAGCTGTTTGCTGATCGTCCGGACCGGCGTAGACCCGCCCCGTCAGACGAAAGCAGTATTTCATGGATTCACGACAGGCCTTGAGCAAAGTGCCGGCAGTTACGCTGGGCTTCTGGATCATCAAGATCGCCGCGACCACGCTAGGCGAGACCGGCGGCGACACGGTCTCCATGTCGATGAATCTCGGCTATCTCACCGGAACGGCGATCTTCCTGACAGTGCTTGCCGTGCTGGTTGCCCTTCAGATTGCTGCGAGGCGGTTTCGTCCGTTCCTCTACTGGGCGACCATCATCGCCTCCACGACGGCCGGGACAACGATGGCGGATTTCGCCACGCGCTCGCTCGGCATCGGCTATGCGGGCGGCTCGCTGCTCTTGCTGGCGGGCGTCATGGCGATGCTGGGTATCTGGTACGCGGTGGAGCGCAGCGTGTCGGTCGAGACGGTCGTCTCGCCGCGGGTGGAGATGTTCTACTGGGGCACGATTACTGTCTCGCAGACCCTCGGCACCGCGCTCGGCGACTGGATCGCGGATGATACGAGCCTTGGCTATCTCGGCGGCGCGGCCCTGTTCGGCAGCATCCTGGCCGTCATCGCGGCGCTGTATTACTGGACCAGTATCTCCCGGGTCATCCTGTTCTGGCTGGCCTTCATCCTGACGCGGCCGCTTGGCGCGACGGTGGGCGATTTTCTGGACAAGCCGCTCAGCGAGGGCGGGCTGGCGCTGAGCCGTCCGATTGCGACGCTGGTGCTGGGGGCGTTCATTCTGGGCGCCATCCTGATCCTGCCGCAGCGGGCCGGATCGCATCCGGAACGAGCGCCGAAGGCGGGTTAGGCGCTCAGGCTTTCCAGCGTGTGATCTTTTCCGTCATGTCGGCGCGGGGGCGTTCGGGCGGGTTCATTGTGGCGGTGCCGAGATAGATGAAGCCGGCGACGCGCTCGCCATCCTCCAGACCCAGCAGCTTGCCGGCGTCCGCGTCGAAGGCGGGCCATTCCGACAGCCAGTTGCCGGCCCAGCCGCTGGCATTGGCGGCCAGAAGCAGGTTGTAGCAAACGGCCCCGGCGGAGAGTTCCTGCTCCCAGATTGGCGTCCGGCCATCGTTCACGGGAGATGAGATTACGCACACGACCACGGGCGCGCGCAGGAGAAGCTTGCGGGCATTCTCCACGTCGCCGTCTGAATCGCCGCGACCGGAGAGGATCGCCGCCAGACCATCACCGAATGCAGCGCGGGCTTCGCCTTCGAACACGACAAACCGCCAGGGAGCGAGTTTACGATGGTCCGGCACGCGGGCCGCGATCTGCAGCAACTCGTCCAGATCTTCCGGCGAGGGGCCGGGAAAGCCCATGAATTGCTTGTTGGCTGAGCGGCGCAGCGCCAACAGCGTGCGCGCGTCAGCGCTGGCTCTGACAGGAAGCATCGGCTGGCCGAGCGGCGGGGCGGGTGGAAACCTTTTCGTCATACGCCGTCCCTACATTGAACCGATCCGGGCGAAAAGCGCGCATTCAGACGCAATCGCTTGCAGGACGGAGAATGGTGGTCTAATCGGGTGAACGCTGTTCACTTTTCGAACGTTGATCATGGCTTCCGAATGGATTCTGGCTGCCCTCTCGAACAGACCCCGGCCACACGGCGGCGGCAGAAAGTGCGCGAGGCGATCCTGGCAGCAGCCGAGCGCGTGTTTGCCAAAGAGGGCGAGATTGGCCTGTCGATCCGGCGGCTGGCCGAGGAAATCGATTACTCGCCGTCTGCGATCTACAAATATTTCGGGTCCAAGGAAGAATTGCTGGACGAGCTGAAGGAGTCCTTCTTCGAGCGGCTCCTGTCGCAGGTGGATGGCGTCGGCGCCAAGAACCCGGACTTCCACGCCCGTGCCCGTGCCTGCGTCACCACCTATGTCGCCACGGCCATTGCCCGCCCGCACCATTATGCGGCGGCGTTCTCTTCCATTCCGACACCTGAGCAGATCGCGGTGCGCCGCAATCTTGATTGGGAAGACTTCATCGCGACCCGCAAGGGACAGGCCTTCAAGGTTCTGGTCGATCTCGTCCTCGAAGGACAGGCGCTCGGCGTGTTCGACCGGTCGCTGGACCCGCTGAATGGGGCCAAGTCGATCTGGGCCTCGTCGCATGGCCTTGCTTTGCTGATGATCCATATGCCGCTTCTGCCGGAGATGCAGCCGTGTACGGCGCAGCCCGGCGGAGACTTCGTTGCCGCCCATGCCGACATTGTTATTCGCGGCCTGGCAGCCCCTGCAGAACCGCCGCAAGAGAACGGAAAACGGTCATGACCAATACGCACCCCTATGCGGGCGACGAAATCCGGGAGAAAAAGCCGAGCGTCATGAAAGGGCTGGTCTTCCTGCTCATTCTGATCCTGTGCGGCGCCGGACTGTTCTTCGCCGCGACCCGTCTGCGCAGCGCAGAGGGGCCGAAGGTGGCCCATGATGCCCCTGCGCCTCTGACGGTCAGCGTCATACTGGCAGAGCCTGCGGCAGCATTCGACCTGAAGGAAAACTATGCCGGCCTTGCCGAGGCGCGGCGCACCAGCATGCTCGGTTTTTCCTCCGGCGGCCGCATCGCGTCGATCTCGGTGGATGTTGGCGACCGGGTGAAATCCGGCGACACGCTGGCAAAACTCGACACGCGCAGCCTGGAAGCGCAACTCGCCTCCGCCAATGCCGTTGTGCAGGAGGCGCGCTCGGCGCATGACCTTGCCCTCAGCACGGTGGAGCGCCAGCGCCAGCTGAAACTGCAGGGCCATGTCTCGCAACAGCATGTCGACGAGGCCGAAGCGCAGGCGAACACCGCGCTGGCCCGTGTCGAGGCGGCGAAGGCGCAGGCCGACACACTCCGTGTCCAGATCGACCTTGCCCGTATCACGGCGCCGTTTGACGGCGTGGTCACCCAGCGCATGGTCGACGAGGGCGCGATTGCTTCGCCCGGCCTGCTGGTTCTGGAACTGGTGGAGAAGGGGCATCTGGAAGCCCGTCTCGGCCTGCCGGCGGCGACCGCTGCGCTGCTGGAGCCCGGCAAGGAATACACGCTTGTGGCCGACACAGGTTCGGTGACCGCGCGCCTGCGCACGGTCACCGGCGTGATCGATGCCAACCAGCGCACGGTGAGCGCCGTGTTCGATATCGAAAATCCGGACGCGATTGCTGCCGGGTCTGTTGTTCGCCTCGGACTGGATCGCAGCATCGGGGAAGAGGGCTTCTGGGTGCCGGTCAAGGCGCTGTCGTCCGCCTCGCGCGGTCTGTGGACGGTCTATGTGGCTGAGCCTACCGGCGAGGGATGGAGAGCGGTGCCGCGCCCGGTCGAAACGGTGCACAGCGATGGCGACCGGACCTATGTGCGCGGCCCGGTGACGGCGGGAGACCGTATCATCGTCGATGGACTACAGCGGATTACGCCCGGCATGCCGGTGACCCCGCGCGAGTCCACCCGGGCGGACCTGACAGGTAACTAAGCGCGATGATCAAGGCGCTCAGCATCTTTTATCGCCTGCCACGCCTGACGGTGCTGGCCATGCTGCTCATCGTGATCGGCGGCCTTGGCGCCATGTTCACGCTGGGGCGGCAGGAAGACCCCACCCTGATCGAACGCTATGGCTTCGTTCTGACCTATCTGCCCGGCGCCGATGCCGAGCGGATGGAAGCGCTGGTCACCGAGCCGCTGGAAACCGCGCTGATGGAGTTGCCGGAGCTGAAAGAGGTCCAATCCACCTCCCGCGCCGGCGTGTCGCAACTCCGGATCGACATACGCGAAGACCTCAATGAAGGCGAAGTGGACGATGCCTGGACGCTGATCCGCCAGAAGGTGGAGCAGGCCAGGGCCAACTTCCCCGAAGGTGCGTCGGCGCCCATCGTGAACCGCCAGTACATCGGTGCCGCGACCCTTGTGGTTGGCATCAGCTGGGACAGTGAGGGTGATCCGCCGCTGGCCGTGATGCGCCGCCTCGCGCTGGACCTGCAGGACCGGTTCGAGCGCCTTCCGGGTACGGAACTGACAGAGACGTTCGGCATGCCCTCGGAGGAGGTTCGGGTCGAGATTGATCCGGACGCGCTGGCCGCGACGGGGCTGTCTTTCCGGCAGGCGGCAGGTCTGCTGGCATCGGCAGATTCCAAGGCCCCGGCCGGGCGCCTCAGGGCCGAAGGGGCGAATGTCGGCTTCGAGATTGGCGGGGAGTTTGACTCGATTGCCCGCGTCCGGTCTGTGCCGCTGATCCAGCGGGCGGACGGCACGGCGGTCCGGCTTGGGGACATCGCCGATGTGAACAAGGGGCTTTCCGATCCGCCTGTGCGGATGGCGATGGAGAACGGCAAGCGGTCAGTCCTGATCGGGGCTTATATTTCGCCGGGACAGAGGGTGGACAAGTGGGCCGATACCGCCCGCGCCGTGGTCGAGGACTTTGCGCGCGATACGCCGCCGGGCCTCACAATCAAGACCGTCTTCGACCAGAGCACCTACACCAATGCGCGCCTCAACGGGCTGGCGCAGAACCTGCTCTTCTCGGCGCTCATCGTGCTCGCGGTGCTGTTTTTCACCATGGGCTGGCGCTCGGCGCTGGTGGTGGGGGCGGCGCTGCCGTTGACCGTGGCGCTGGTGCTGATCCTGTTCAAGGTGTTCGGCCATCCGCTGCACCAGATGTCTGTGACGGGCCTCGTCATTTCGCTCGGCCTGCTGATCGATAATGCCATCGTCGTGGTGGACGATTTCGACCAGTGGCGGGTGAAAGGCCTGAACCGGCTCGACGCCATCGAGCGCAGCCTGAGACACCTGTTCGCGCCGCTCGGCGCCTCGACCCTGACCACTGCACTCGCCTTCGCGCCGATTGCCATGATGCCCGGCGGGGCGGGCGAGTTCATCGGCATGATCGGCCTGTCGGTCGTGTTCGCGATCGTGTCCTCCTTCTTCATCTCGGTGACGGTGATCCCGGCCATGGCTGGCTGGTTCGACCGCACGCGCGGCTGGGAGAGAGGCGAGGCAAGGCGCCCGCGCCGCTGGTGGCGGGACGGGATCGCCATCGACTATGTCTCCGACGGCTACCGCGCGACGGTGGAGGCTGTGCTGCGCTTCCCGCCGCTGGGGATCGTGCTCGGCATCGCGCCGGCGCTGCTCGGGTTCTATCTGGTGACGACGCTGCCCAGCCAGTTCTTCCCGCAGACCGAGCGCGACCAGTTCCAGCTGACCCTGCAATTGCCACCTGAAGCCAGCCTCGCTGACACGGAGGCCGTCACAAGGCGGGCGAGCGAATTGATCCGCTCGCTGGAGGGCGTGAAGGATGTGACCTGGGTTCTGGGGGAGCCGGCACCGCGGGTCTATTACAACGCCATCAACAATACGCGCGGTGTGGAGGGGCTCGCCTCCGGCTGGGTGCAGCTCGACAATAATCTCCGGACACGGCAGATCGTGGCCGACGTGCAGACGCTGGTCCGCGCCGAGTTCCCGTCCGCCCGCTTCCTCGCGCTGCCTTACGAGCAAGGCCCGCCCGCCGATGCGCCGGTCGAGTTCCGTATCCTGGGCGATGATTTCGACACGCTGAACCGGCTCGGCAACGAGACCCGCGCCGTGCTCGCGCAGACGCCGGGCGTGACTTACACGGTCTCCTCGCTGCAGCTTGGCGCGCCGACCATGAAGTTCGCCGCAGACGAGACCGCCACGGCGCTCACGGGCGAGCGGCTGACCGACCTTGCCGCAGACCTGAATGCCGAGCTTGAAGGCGTGCGCGCAGGCTCTGTGCTTGAGGGCACCGAGGAATTGCCGGTCAAGGTGATCGCCCCGGAGAGCCGGCGGCGCGAGCTCTCCAGCCTGCGCTCCGCCACGGTCGGCTCTGCCGCCGGAGGGACGCCGCTGGCGGCGCTGGGCGAGATGTCGCTCGATCCGGAGACGGCGGTCATCACGCGCTGGGAAGGCCGGCGGATGAACCAGATCCTGGCCTATCTGGACCCTTATACGATCCCCGCGCCGGTTCTGGCAGACTATGAGGCGCGCCTCGCTGCAACCGGCTTTACGGTGCCGGCTGGCTATACGGTCGCGACCGGCGGGGAGGCGGAAAATTCCTCCGAGGCGGTGACCAATCTGGCCGCTGTCGGCATTCCGCTGATCCTGGTCATGGCCGGGGCGATCATGCTCGTGTTCAACTCGTTCCGCATGATGGTGCTGATCCTGGTTTCGGGTTTCCTGTCCATCGGGCTCGCCTTCTTTGGCGTGTGGCTGTTCAATCTGCCCTTCGGGTTCAATGCGATTGTCGGTGCGCTGGGCCTGCTGGGGATTTCGATCAACTCGTCGATTGTGGTGCTGAGTCTGCTCAAGGCCGATCCGTGGGCGATGGCCGATGATGTGATCCGCCAGCGCGAGATTGTGGTGGACGCCACCCGGCACATTGTGGCGACGACGCTGACCACGATGGGCGGCTTCATTCCGATCCTGCTGTCGGGGGACAATTTCTGGCTGCCTCTGGCGGCGGGTATCTCGGGCGGTGTGGCCGGATCGGCGCTGTTGTCGCTGTATTTCACCCCGGCCGTGTTCCGGATCATGACCTACAAACCCGTGCGCCGCCTGTTCGGCTACCGTCCCCAATTGCCGGAGCCCACAGGCGAGTGAGCCAAATGTGAACGGGCCGGGGCTTGATGCCTGCGCCCGGCTGCCCCATGTCCCCTACAGACAACGTGCCCGAGGGAGGCCCGAATGCCAGAAAATCCTGATATTGGCGCCCCGCCGCCAGCGTGGAAACGCCTCCGCTTTGAAGCGGTTGCAGCGGCAGCGGATGAGCCGTCGCTGGCAGGCTATATCAACGCCGCGATCCTGTCTCACGACTCACTGTGCGACGCGCTGGCCTATCACCTGGCCGAGAAAATCGGCAATGCCACAATCGGCACCCAGCAGGTGCGGGACATCCTGTCCGATGCCTGCGAGGCGCAGCCCTATATGGTCGAGGCGGCTGAGGCCGACCTGATGGCCGTGCTGGAGCGCGACCCGGCCTGCCGCGGTCTGCTGCAGCCTTTCCTGTTCTTCAAAGGTTTCCTGGCCCTGCAGACGCATCGCATCGCCCACCAGTTGTGGCGCGAGGGCCGCGAGACGCTGGCATTTCATTTCCAGAGCCGGTCGTCTGAACTGTTCGGCACTGACATCCACCCCGCCGCCCGCATCGGGCAGGGCGTGATGTTTGACCACGCGACGGGCATCACCATTGGTGAGACCGCCGTGGTCGGCGATGGCTGTTCGCTGCTGCACGGCGTGACGCTGGGCGGCACAGGCAAGGAAGTCGGCGACCGTCACCCGAAGATCGGGCGCGGCGTGCTGCTCTCAGTTGGCGCAAAAGTGCTGGGCAACATTCATATCGGCGACGAAGCGAAAGTCGCCGCCGGTTCTGTCGTGCTGAAGGATGTGCCCGCGCATTGCACCGTGGCGGGTGTTCCTGCCAAGGTCGTATCCGGCCCGTCCTGCTGCCAGCCAGCCAAAACGATGGACCAGTCGCTGCCCGAAGACGCATCGAACTAAAGCCCTGATTTTCTCTTGCGCGCCGGTCTTCCGTTTGCGGAGGACCGGCGTTGCTTTTGGGGGCTCTGACAGGCGATTCCGGGTTGCCGCCAGCTGCGGAGCCGATCCGGCCCGTCGGGGCGGGATGCCAGTCATATTCCCGCTGCAAGGGACTGGGGGCTTGCCGAATTCGTGTGGCGCACGAACCCGGCTGTTTTCTGGCCCGTTTTCTTCAGTCTGACCGGGTCGGTTCGGATGGGCAATGTTGTTGCGCGCCTCCATTTCGACTAGACTTGATCGGCTAATGCGTTCGCATTTCAGAAGAAAAATCCGCATCAACAGGGGGCGGTCGGGTGAACTACGAGACCGTCGACCAGGATGAAGCCGGGCATGTCGCGCGCAAGCGCAGCCTTGTGCGGACGCCTGGCCATCTCCCGTTCTTACCCTACGGCCTTGTGCCTGCTGCCGGCCTTGCCCTCCTGTTCCTGATCGCCCTGTGGCCATTTGCGTTTGGCGTGCAGAGCGCCACGAAGCGCGCCGTGAGTGATGCTTTGGCTGCGAACGGGCTGGACTGGGCCCAGCCTTCCGTCAGCGGACAATGGATCACCATCCACGGCGAGCCGCCATCGGAAATCGAGGCAAACAAGGCTGCGCATTTTGCCCGGGAGGCCGCCTCGGCGACTCCCTTCGGGCTGGCCCATCCGGCAACACGTGTGCGCGTGCCCCAAGGCCCCTTCAAGATGCGGCCCGAGGCTGAAGAGCCCCCGGTGCAGCCGATTGAGGATGTCACTGAAGCGGCAGAGGCCTCGCCCGGCTGGCGCTTTGAGATCGCGCACGGCAACCTGCGTCTGGAAGGCGAGATGCCGGATCAGGCGACGAAGGACACTGTGGTGCGCCACGCCTTCAACAAGGTCTCTCCGCCCCGGATTGATGGTGTCGAAGACGCGCTGGACGTCGTGGGAGTGGAGCCGCAGGAAGGCTATGTCGCTGTTGCCCTGCGCGGCGTGAACACGGTCACGCGGTGCGACGCAGGCTGGGCCGTGTTCGAGAAGGGGCGCTTCTCGCTGCGCTGCGAGCTGCCCGAGAGCGAGGCGGCAGATGTGCGCAAGCAGGCCTTCGCCTCGATGCCGTTTGGAACCGTCGGCTCAATCGATGTTCTGCCCCATGAAGCCGTTATTTCGTGTGAGGCGCGTCTGACCGACTTACTGGTTGATGCGCGGATCGAGTTCGATTCCTCCTCTTCGGTGATTGATGCCTCCAGCAACAAGCTGCTGGATCAGGTGGCCGACGCGGTGAAGGCCTGCCCCGGCACGCTGCGGATTGAGGGGCACACGGATTCCACCGGTGTTGAAGCCGAGAATGAAACGCTCAGCCGCAACCGGGCGCTGGCCGTGCGCAATGCACTGATCGCCCGCAATGTCAATCCGAAACGCCTGATCGCCGAGGGTTATGGGGCGACACATCCGGTCGCCGTCAACACAACGCCGGAGGGGCGCGCGCGCAACCGCCGGATCGAGATCCGGGTCGTCCGGGCCTCAGAATGAAGTTTAACCCAACAGGGGGCAGAAGCCCCCGTCACGAGTAACACCATGTCGTTCCTGCTGCTCCAGATTTTCCTGCTGATGTTGCTCGCTGCCATATGCGGGGCGGGCCTCGCCTGGTGGTGGTTCCGCCGGAACTATGCTGACGTGACGACCGCTCACGAGGAACTGATCAGCAGCGCCAAAGCGTTGCAGGACATGCCGCCGCCGGTCACGAAGGATGATCTGAAGGGCAGCCTCGCCAGCCTCGCGCCGCCGGACCTGTCGCCCGTGCATGAACGCCTCGCGCGGATCGAGAGCGCCCTGTCGCTGACCGGCAGCGCAGGCCTTGGCGCGATCAATGACCGCTTCACGCAAGTGGTCGGCCTGCTGACCGAAACGCGGGAGCAGGGCCTCGGCGGGCTGGAAAACCGGCTTGGCCGGATGGAGACGCTGATCCAGCAGCCGGACGATTCTCTGGAGGCCGTGTTCAGCCGCCTGTCGGATCTGGAAAGCTCGCTCCTGTCGGTCTCCAATGAGGTGAGCCGCCTGCAGAATGCCGATCTTGATCCGGTCACCTTGCGCCTCGACCAGCTGGAAGGGGCGATCCGTAGCCAGAGCTTCCCCGAGACAGACCTTGGCCCCGTCCATTCCGGTCTCGCCCGGCTGGAACTGGCCATCGAGACAATGGAATTCCCGGAAGCCGACGTGGAGCCGCTGCGCACGCACATGGCCGCCATGGAAGCGCGCCTTGCCGAATTCGCAGACCGGCTCGACAATGCCCGCAAGGCAGATCTTGAAGAGCTGATGATCCGCATGTCGACCCTGTCTTCGTCGCTGGCGGGCTTGCGTGTGCCGGACATGGACTCGGTGAAGGAGCGCCTGACGAAGATCGAGCAATCCGTCAATAGCATCGATATTCCGGAGACGGACTTCACCCCGCTGGTCAACGAGCTGCGCAATATCGAAGGCATCCTGCGCGCGCCATCGGACGACATGCGCGTAATGCACAACCGCCTGTCCGATATCGAGGGCGGCAGCGCGGCGCTGCACTCCAAGCTGACGGGTGTGGAGCATACGGTGGCGATCCTGGCCCGGTCGGGCGTCGACCTGACGCCGGTGCAGAGCCGCCTGTCGGGCGTCGAATCCGCGCTCGCCTCACTGCGGGCGGAGATGCAGTCCCTGCCGGATTACGGCCCGATGGAGCGCCGTCTGGCGGCGTTGCAGGAAACGCTGCTGGCCCTGCGCGAGCCTGACCTCTCGCCCGTGCTCTCGACCATGCGCAAGCTGGAGGCGCGTCTCGACATGGGCGGCGTCGACAGCCGGCTCGCCTCGATCGAGTATACGCTGGCCGCGCTGAACCATGTTCTGCGGGCGCGTGATTTCGGTCACCTGCGCAGCGAACCGGATTATGTCTATCGCCAGCCGGTGACAGCGCCGCCGCGCCCGGAGCCCGCCGGCTTTGCGACGATTGACCAGGTGTTCCGGGAGCCCGCCCCGAAGGCGCCGGAGCCCACCCCGCCGCCACCTCCGGCACAGGAACCCGAAACCCCGGCCCATCCGCTGGAAATCGCCCTGCGCCCCGGTGACAAGGCGAACCTTCTGGTCGAAGCGGCCTTTGGCGCGGAAGATGATCTGGAAGTGATCAACGGCATCGGCCCGATGCTGGGCGAGCTGCTGAACGATATTGGCGTCTACTATTTCTGGCAGGTCGCCGAATGGGGCCCGGCAGAGATCGAGTGGGTGGACAACAAGCTGGAGCATTTCAAAGGCCGGATCGAGCGGGATGACTGGGTCGGGCAGGCGAAAGAACTGGCCAAACTGCCGACATCTGCGAAGCACCCGGTCAGCGGCTAGGGCCTGCGCGGCCTTCCTTTATCGCCCCTTTTCCCCTCCGCCGAATTGAGGTTAGGATGCGCGCATCGCGCTGGGGGATAAGTGTCGATCTCATGGGAAGGGGACACGCGCCATGCTTCGCCTTGTCCTGCTTGTAATTGCAGGTTTTTTTGCTTTTGATGCCGCGCTGGCCGATCCGGCCTCGCCGCCGCGCTATGCCCTGGTCATTGGCAATTCGGACTATCAGCAGCGCGGATGGGCCTTGCCCAATCCCGCAAATGACGCGCGCCTGATGGCCGAAACCCTCTCCGATGTCGGGTTTCAGGTGGATCTGGTGCTGAATGCCAGCGAAGACCAGATGGAGACGGCGTTTGCCGCCCATGGTGTCCGGCTGAAGGCGGGCGGCCGGGATGCCATCGGCCTGATCTATTATGCCGGGCACGGGGTTCAGTCGCAGGGGCTGAACTATCTCGTGCCGGTGGATGCCAATGCCCGTTCCGAACAGGATATCTGGCGCCAGGCCCCGCGCCTCGGCGATGCGCTGCGCTATGTGGAGGATGCCGGCAATGCGGTGAACTTCGTGATCCTCGATGCCTGCCGGGACAATCCGCTGCCAAGTGCAACACGCAGTGCAGCGGGCGGGCTGGCAGAGGTGAAACCGGCGCGCGGCCTGTTGATCTCGTACTCCACGGCGCCGGGCTATGTTGCCTATGATGGTGAGGGACAGAATTCGGCCTTCGCGGTCGCCCTGGCGCAGACCTTGCGGCAGCAGAACCTGATCGCCGAACAGGTGTTCAAACGCGTCGCTGACAGCGTGAATGTGGCGACCGGCGGATTGCAGACGCCGTTCTATAATTCGGGCCTGACCGGGGCTGATTTCTGTTTTGCGGGCTGCACCGGTGCGCCGCCTCCGATACCTGTGGTGCTTGCGGACACGGTGGCATCGACGCGGCTACCGGCAGGCTCGCGTTCGACAGCGACTGCGGATGCCCCGACGCCGAGCCTTGCGCCGCAGTTTACCGAAGTCTCCACCCTGATGCGGCAGGCGGCGTTCGCGGCGGCGGCGGCCGGCGGGGCACTGGAAGCACGCACGTTCAGGGACTGCACGACCTGCCCACAAATGGTCGCCATTCCGGAGGGTAGCTTCCTGATGGGCTCGCCCGAGACGGAGCCGGAGCGCAAGGACACCGAAGGCCCGCAATGGCAGCCGCAGGTCGGGGTCTTCGCCGCGTCTGAAAAGGAGATCACCTGGGCTGAGCTGGACGCCTGCATCGCGGACAGCGGGTGTGCCGGAAACAAGGCGAAGGCCGAGACCCGCTCCGATCAGTGGGTGCGCCCGGCCATGCCTGTGGTCAACATCACCTGGTGGGAGGCGATGGACTATGTCCGCTGGCTGAACGATCAGGTGGAAGGCGAGCCCTATCGCCTGCTGAACGAGGCCGAGTGGGAATATGCCGCGCGTGCCGGAACCACCACAGCGTTCAACACGGGCGACGATCTCACCGACAAGGACGCGAACTTCAATGCCAGCGGGCGCCAGTATAATGGCGGGCCGAAGGGCAAGTTTCCGCGCCAGCCGCTGCCCGGCGGCATGTATCCGGCGAACGGGTTCGGCCTGTATGACATGCACGGCAATGTCGCCGAATGGACCGCCGATTGCTGGTTCCATGACTATACCGGACGGATCGGTCAGGCCGTGGCGGAGCAGGGGGCGGAGAAATGCTCCCGCTCGGTGCGGGGCGGCGGCTGGGACAAGGTGCCGTCCTATGTGCGATCCGCCGTGCGGGATGCGTACCCGTCCAGCGGACGCAAGGACAGCATCGGCTTCCGCGTCGCGAGGGATGTTGACCGGCCATGATATCGTCCATCAGCCCCCTGATCAGTCACCACCGGGACGAGCTGAAAAGCCAGTCCCGGCTGAACCGGACGATCCTGATCGGGGCGATGCTGGCGGCGCTGGGGGCGTTCAGCGTGTTCCTGCTGACGCTGCTCGGCCATTATCCGCTGCCCACCGGCGAGCGCATCTTTGCGGACAATCCTGAGCGCATTCTCGGCGCTTCGAACTTCTTCGTCGCCACAGCGATCGGCGCGGCGCTGAGGATGTGGCGGATGCGGCAGACGCGGATCAAACTGTTGATTGCGGAAGCCTTTCTGCGGGAGGGCGATGATGAAACGGGCCTGCGCCTATTGCTGGAGCCAATGTTTGGTGATGGCGTCTGGCGCGGGGCGAAACTGAACCCGCTTGCGGAGATGGCGCGATGAGCATGGAAAACGAAACGAAGACCTCGCCGGTCACGTCGCTGGACCTGTTGATGGAATTGCAGGGAGAGCAGCAGGCGTTCCGCTTTCTGGTGCGGGCGCTGTCGGCCTTGCTGGCGACGGCGGCACTGATCGCGGTAGGTAGCGTGATCTATTTCTATTTCGAGCTGCAGGGCCTGCGCGCCGAATATGCCCGGCAGGCGCAGCTCAATCAGGTGAACCTGCGCATCGTGGCTGGCGAGGCGAGCCGGCAGCGGGAGTCAACACAGTCGCAGCTGGTTGCCATCCGTGAGGAGAATGAATCGGCGCGCCGTCAGGCAGAGCTGTCGCGGGAGCTGCAACAGGCCGGATCGGCGGGGCAGATCGCGGCCTACAAGGACCGCGCTGTCGCAATTGCGCGTGGACATATTCTCGGCAAGACGATGAACGAGGTCACCTCGCAAGTTGTCGCCATGGTGCTGCGCGCGGATGAGGGCGGCAGTGTCCGTCTGCTGACAGATGCGCAACGGGTGTTGATGCAAGCCGCGCTCGACGACTGGGGCGGCCAGGTGGAATCCTCTGCCGTACGGACGGAGTTTCAGACCCTGCTGGACGATGGCGCCAGCCTGCCCGATCAGGCCATCGGCGCGGCGGGGCTGGCCATGCTGGAATACCGCAAGGCGGATGGCAATTCGCTCGGTTGGAACCGGGGCTGTTCGACGGTGGTCGACTATGTGAACCAGTCCGTGGCGCGGGGGCTGAACGAGCCGATGCTGCTGCTCTGGAAGGGTCAGTGCCTGCGCAAGCGAGGCGATGCGCTACTCTCCCACCAGGCCTTCAGTCAGGCTGCGCAGCTGATGGAGCAGGACCCGGAAGACATCACGCTGGAACAGTCTCAGATGGCGCACCACGGCGTCGGCACAACGCTGATCGCGCTGGCCGCGCAAGACCAGCTGCCGGAAGGGCGTGACCGCAATGTCGCGCTTCAGGAGGCGCTGACGGAGCTGCGCATCGCGGCCAAGATCCGGGCTGACCGTGGCTCCACGCGGATCGGCGTCGCGTATACGGAAGAAAACATGGGCTTCATCTATGTTCTGGAGGAAGACTGGCCGACGGCCCTGTCGCACACCGAGAATATCGATCACATCCTGCCGCTGGCCTGGAATCTCACAGTCAGGAATATCGCCGCACGCGAGAATGAGCAGGCGCTGAAACGGGCCGGCTCCAGCCGCGCAGCAGTGGAGGAAATGCGGCGCATCCAGAGTGATACGGCCATGGTTTTGTCGCTGATGGATTGCGGCCAGATCGACAAGGCGGAGCTGATGCGCCTGCTGCCGCAGAAATATTCCGGCCAGGTGGACGAGTTGGCAGCCCATTGCCTTGTGGAATCTGGCGGAATTTGATGCAGGCGCGTGGTTGAACCCCCGGCGAAACTGACTAGGTTGCCAATCGCTATTGGAAGGACACCTGAATGACCCGCGAAGAAACGCTCCGCCTTGAGGCCTATCTCAAAGAGAAGCTGCACCCGGGCCTGCGCCTGCTGCCCCGCGACAAGACTGACGATTCCGTCGAAGTCTATCTCGGCGCGGAATTCCTCGCGCTGGTCTACAAAGACGTGGATGAGGGCGAAACCTCGTACCAGTTCCAGATGACGGTGCTGGAAGAAGACCTCAAAGGCTAAGCCTGCCGGGACCGTGCCCTGGGGTACGGTCCCGCTGCGGCCCTTAAGGGCCTACCCCCTAGAATGGCAGATCCTGCACGTCCGGCGCGACCCATTCGCGGCGGGCCTTTGTGCTGAACAGCGTGTCCTTGCGCCAGTAATTTATCACCCAGTCCGGCTTTCCGCAGGGGCCGGCCAGAAGATTTGCCAGCACGGCGTGAAGCGGTGTGCCGTCCGGCGCAGCGGCCAGCGCGTGAGCGGCGGCCCGAAGGGAGGCGATGGTGATCGTCTCGTGATAGCCTTCGGTGTCGGTGTTCCTGCCGCCAACGGATTCATTATAGGCGCGGATCATGCCCGGCATGTCGCGATGGGCGGCGGCCTCGTCCTCGGCGATGAGGGCAAGGGCGGCGGCCCAGTGGGCCGCATGGGTCCATTTTTCCTTTGGCAGATTGCAGGCGCGGAACGCTGCTGTCAGCGCGGTGATGTCGGAATCAGATTCAAAACTCATATTTCAGGTCCTTCAGGATGATGGCGGGACCAAAACGAAAGCCCCGCCGGGTGGCGGGGCTTGTCGGTCGAACAGTCTGTGACGGGCTGTCAGCAGGATGATCGCCAGGCACAAGCACGCGCCGACTTGAAAAGCCGGGTCTGTTGTTGGGCAGAGGTCGCGTGTCTGTGCATGAAGGGGCAGTTACTGATTCCTGCGCGGGATGGCAAGTCCGTATCTATCCGTAGGCGGAGGCGGGTTTCACTCCGGACTCGCCTTCTAGAACAGAGAGCCCTGTTGGCCCTTTGGTTTTGCCTTCGGTGCTTTCGATGCAGGCGGCGCGCTGCTGCTGCCTTCCGGCGTGGCCATCACGTCGCCATCGGCGAAGCTGATCTTCAGGCTGGGCGCGTTCGCGGCAGGGCCGGCGGAGCGGAGGAGCTTACCGTCCGTGTCCCGCACGATGGCATAGCCGCGTTTCAGGGTCGCCTGATAGGAGAGTGTCTCCAGTAGTTTGGCCTGGCTGGCGAGCGCCGTTTCGCGCTGCTGAATCAGGCGGCTCAGGGCCGGGCGGGCGCGCACGGCGACATCGCGCAGGCGCTGTTTCGAGGTGCGGATTTCCGACTTCAGGCTGGCCGGGCTGATCGTCAGGCGCGACAGGCGCACGCGGGCCTTCTGCGTCAGGGCGAGGGCAGCGCGGGGCAGGCTGGCGCTGGCAAAATCCAGCCGCTGGCGCTTGGTCTGTAACAGGGTTTCCGGGCGCGGCAGGCGGGCGGCGGCGAGCTTGTCCTTCGCCTGACCGGTGCGGCGGACAAGGGCGCGCTTCAGGCGCTCGCCCGCTTCGCCGGTTTGCAGCAAGAGTTCCGAGCGGACCGGCACGGCAATCTCTGCGGCGCCGGTCGGCGTCGGCGCGCGGGCGTCGGAGACATAGTCGATCAGCGTCGTGTCGGTCTCGTGGCCAACGGCGGAGATCAGCGGGATCTCGCTGTCGAAGGCGGCGCGGACGACGATCTCCTCGTTGAAGGGCCAGAGGTCTTCGATCGAGCCGCCGCCGCGCGCGACGATCAGCACGTCCGGCCGGTCCTCGCCCGTCATGGCGTTGAAGCCCTTGATGCCGGCGGTGATCTGGCCCGCTGCGCTGTCGCCCTGCACAAGGGCCGGCCACACGATGACGCGGACCGGGAAGCGGTCGCGGATACGGTGGAGGATGTCGCGGATGACGGCGCCGGTGGGGCTGGTCACGACGCCGATGGTGCGGGGCAGGTAGGGCAGCGGCTTCTTGTGCTCGGGGTCAAACAGGCCCTCGGCGGCGAGCTTTTTCTTGCGCTCTTCCAGCAGCGCCATCAGCGCACCCGCCCCGGCAGGGCGCATGGACGAGGCGATCATCTGATAGTTCGAGCGGCCTTCATAGATCGACAGGCGCCCGGTCGCGATGACTTCCAGGCCCTCTTCCGGGCGGAAGGGCAACCGGTCGACCTGGCCTTTCCACATCACTGTGTTCAGCACGGCTTTCTCGTCTTTCAGGTCGCAATACATGTGGCCTGAGCGCGCAAGGGTGACCCGGCCCAGCTCGCCGCGCACGACGACATGGTCGTAATTCGTCTCCACCGTCCGCTTCAGGCTGGCGGCGAGTTCGGAGACGCTAAGGGCGGCATCATTGGAGGGCGGGGGTGTATCAGTCATGCCCCCGTTTTGGACGCGGTTGCGGGTGGGGGCAAGGGCTTGGCGGCCTGCGGCCGACCCTCACCTCCCACGCCCTTCGGGCGCGGGTCCCTCCTCTCCCGCAAGCGGGAGAGGGGTGGCGACCCGGAGCAGCGGTAAACCCCTCTCCCTCTGGGAGAGGAGGGACCCATTGCGCAGCAATGGGAGGTGAGGGTTTTTCCAGCACCGATGCCTCCCGTCGCCGGGGCGAGGGAGCGGGAGGTCCGGTTTTCGGGGCATGTCAGGACGAGTTATAGGCCTGCGCGGACAGGGATACCTGGTGGATGTTGCGCAGGTCTGCGGCCTGGCTTTCGGGCAGGGATGCGGCGGTGAAGGGGGCCGGCAGTTCTGCCCGCAATGGCTTCAGATGGGCGCAGAGGCGGGCGCACATGGCGTCCAGATAGAGCTGGCCATTGTCGAAGACGTGCGCGAGGGCGGCGAGGCGCTTCAGCAGGCGCGCGGAGGAGACGAGCCCGTCTGACGGCGAATCGGTGTGCAGGGCGCGTTCCGGTGGGGCCTTCAGGCAATAGTCCGGATCGACCTCGCGCGGCTGGCGGATGACCGGGGCAGACGGGGCTTCCTCAATACAGAACAGGAGCGGCGCCAGCGGGCCAGGTGCCGGGGTGGGGCCAAGCTCTGCACACATGACCACCAGAATGCGCCGGATCACGGCCTCGAACATGTCGAGCGCCGCGTTGACGGAACGGGCCTCGCTGCGCGGGATGCGCAAGGGGGCTTCCCCGTCGGCGGGCGTATAGATGGCCAGGAACTGATCCACGGCATCGCACACACCATCCCACCAGCGGCGGATCAGATCGGTGGCAAATTGGGGGACCGGGAAGTTCATCCGGCAAGCATGACAGGGCACTGGGCCGGGCGGATGAGCGGGGGTGTATCCTGTTGCCATTATTGGCGGAAACCGGGGGATAGGCGCGGATTTCTCCCCCCTGATGATCGACGCTTCAGGCGCCGGCGGCCAGCATGGCGGCGAGGGAAAATCGGGTGCGGGTGGCCACGCGGGTCAGCGTGAATGTTCCGGATTGCTGCACCTGCTCCGAGACCGCCCAGCGCCCGGTGAAGCGGGTGAAAGAGGCATCGACGGCGCCGACAAAGAACACTTCCGGCTGGAGAATGCCGGTGGAGGGCACAAAGCGCTTGGTCAGCAGGATGTGCTGGCCACAGCGGTCGCCGCGCACGGTGGCCTCGTATTCGAAGTCGCAGCCGAGCAGCGGGCCGAATGTGGCCGGTTCCAGGGTCGTGCCGCACAGTTGTCCGTTGGCCTCGGTGAACATGGCGGAGAAGCTCACGCACGTGCCATCGCGGTCGTTGCGGTAGGTTCCGCTCCACAGGCCACACATGTCTTTATGTTCACTCATACGACTTGATCTCAGACGCGGCGCCGCGCATCAAGCCCGCCATGAACATTCTTCTTATCGGATCGGGCGGGCGGGAACACGCTCTGGCCTGGAAAATGGCCGCTTCGGCGCTGGTCGACGTGGTCCATTCGACGCCGGGCAATCCCGGTATGGACGAGGTTGGCCCGTGCTTTGACGTCGCGGCGACCGACATTGACCGGCTGGAACAGCTGGCGCTGCAGATCGAGCCGGATCTGATTGTGATCGGGCCGGAAGCCCCGCTGGCATTGGGCCTGTCAGACCTGCTGCGGGCGCGCGGGTTCGATGTGTTCGGGCCGAGCCAGGCGGCGGCGCAGCTGGAAAGCTCCAAGGCCTTCTCCAAGGGCCGGATGGTCGCCTATGGCGTGCCGACGGCGGCCTATGGAGAATTTACAGAGCCCGGCCTCGCCAAGGCATTCCTGCGCAAAATGGAAGCACCCTATGTGCTGAAGGCCGACGGCCTGGCGGGCGGCAAGGGCGTCGTGATCGCCGCGACGCTGACGGAAGCCGATGCGGCCGTCGACGAAATGCTGGCTGGCCAGTTCGGGGAAGCCTCCGCGACGCTGGTGATCGAGGAATTCATGCATGGCGAGGAAGCCAGCATATTCGTGATCACCGATGGCAAGGGCGCGATCTATCTGCCCGCCGCGCAAGACCACAAGCGCGTCGGCGATGGCGACACGGGGCCGAACACGGGCGGCATGGGCGCGTACGCTCCGGCCCCGGTGGTGACCGATGAGATCATGGCCCGCGTGAAGGCCGAGATTGCCGAGCCAATGCTGAAGGGCATGGCCAAAGACGGGATGCCGTATAAGGGCGTGCTTTATATCGGCATCATGGTGACGGCTGAGGGCCCGAAAGTTGTCGAGTTCAATGTCCGCTTCGGAGATCCGGAATGCCAGGTTCTGATGAAGGGCCTGAAGGGCGACATCGTTCCGGCGCTGCTCGCCTCGGCGACGGGCGGCCTGAAGGGCAATGAGGCGGCGTTCGAGGCGCTGCTGGAGCTGGACCAGTTCGAGCCGACCGCGACGGTTGTGCTGGCGGCGAAGGGTTATCCTGGCAAGGTCGAGAAGGGCTCGGTCATCAAGCATGTCGGCAAGGCGAACGACATTGACGGCGTGCACGTCTTCCATGCCGGCACCGACATGAACGCGCTGGGCCTGCTGACGGCGACAGGCGGACGTGTGCTGAACGTCACCGCCAGCGGCGCGACCCTGCGTGAAGCGGTGGACCGGGCCTATGCCGGCGTCGACGCCATCGACTGGCCGGAAGGCTTCTGCCGCCGGGATATTGGCTGGCGAGCGCTGAAGCGGGGCTAGGCAATTCTGCCCCGCGGCGATCTGGAGACAATGATGAGACAGACCTTGAAAGGATTTGGTGCCGTATTGGGTGTAGGAGTCCTTGCTGCCTGCGCCTCTGCGCTCGGGCCGGAACCGCTCACCGGAGATTTGTTGATCCGCGATGTGCGGACGATTGGCTTCGAGGGGGAGGCGCCTGCGATCCGTGAGAACGCCTATGTGCTGGTGAAGGATGGGAAAATCCTGGCCGTGCGGGAGACGCCGGAGGGCCTCTCCGCGCCGGAAACGGTGGACGGTGCCGGGCGAACAATGGTGCCGGGCCTCACCGATATGCACGTCCACATCTGGGACGAGGCGGAGCTTGGCGCTTACCTGTCCTGGGGCGTGACGCGGGTGCGCAACATGTCCGGTCTCTCTTTCCACCTGCCGCTGGCGAAGCGGATCGAGGCGGGGGAGCTGATGGGGCCGCACCTCATCACCACCGGGCCGATTCTCAACAGCCCCGGCCCGAATGCGCAGATCAATCACCAGATGGTCGAAACCGCGGATGAGGCGCGGGCCGCCGTCGCATGGCAGGCAGAGGCGGGGTTTGACCGGATCAAGGTCTATTCCAACCTCATGCGCCCGGCCTATAAGGCGATCATCGAGGAAGCGGCCGCGCGCGGCATGCCCGTCGTCGGCCATACACCGGAAGGTGTGCGCGAAGAGGGCATGCCGAAGGACAAGCCTTTCAATATCAGTTTCGAGGAAGTGCTGGCCGATCATTTCGAGACGATCGAGCATATTGAATCCGTCGTCTGGCACGGCCTGCGCAACCGCCACGATGAAGCGGCAGCGCGTGCGCTTGGCCACAAGATCGCGGCGGAAGGCGTGCCGGTGACGGCGACCCTGCTGGCGCACCGCAACCTCCTGCTTGTCGCCGAGACCGGCGGCGCGGCGACAAGCCGTCCGGGGACGGAACTGCTGAATCTGGTGGAACAGCAGACCGAGGGCGGTAATTTCGAATTCTGGGCCGGGCAGGATCCGGCGCCTGTCGCGGACGATGCGGCCTTCTATGCGCGGGTGGCAAAGATCTTCCAGGAAGAGGGCGTCACGTTGCTGGCCGGTACGGATGCGGGCATCTTCACCAATATTCCCGGCAAGTCGCTGGGCGAGGAACTGGCCTTGCTGACCGGCGCGGGCCTGTCACCCTATGACGTGCTGCGGTCGGCGACTTACACGCCGTCGGTTGTGCTGGGCACGGTGGGGCAGGATGGCTGCGTTGAGGCAGGTTGCGCGGCAGACCTCGTCCTGCTGCCCTGCGATCCGCTGGCGGACATTTCCTGCGCGGCAGAGCCTGCAGGGCTGGTCTATCGCGGCCAGTGGCTCGACAGGGCGGCGCTGGACGGCCTGCGGCAGGCATCCGCGCAACAGGATGCCGAGCGCACCATGGCCAATGTTTTCGGTGGAATGGCCGAATATGGCGTCGATCTCAGCGCGTTGACCGGGGAATAGCTGTCCGCCCGCACGTCAGGCGTTGGGATTGATCAGGATCTTTATCTCGTGCGCGTTGCCCGCGAGGCTGTCGAAGGCGGCTTCGGTGTTGGCGAGGGGCTGACGGCTGGTGATCAGGCGCGCGGCTTCATCGGGGTGGGCTTCGATCAGGGCGAGGGCGCTGGCGAATTCTTCCGGGCGATAGGCGAAGCTGAATTCCAGTGTCAGTTCCCGGACGATGCCCTCTGTCGGGGTGAACTTTTCTTCGTGGGGGCAGACACCGACCACGATGATGTGCGCGTGGGCCGGGGCGGATTTGACGATCTGGTCGATGACGCCCGGTGCGCCGGTGCATTCGAAAATGTTGAGGCCCGGCGGCAGACCCCGGAAGTCCCGCTCCAGCAAAGGTGACATGGGCAACGGGGTGTGACCGAGATCGGCCCAGCGCGCATACGGGCTGTCAGTTGCCGGATCGAGCACGATGTCTGCGCCGAGTGTGGCGGCAACGGCGCGGCGCTCTGCCGAAAAGTCTGCCGCCAGGATCGGTCCGCGCCCGGCGAGCTTCAGTGACAGGATAACCGCGAGCCCGACCGGGCCACAGCCGATCACCATGTTCGGGCCGGAATTGCGGCTGGCGAGGTTCGTTGCGTGAAGGCCGACGGAGAGCGGCTCCGTCAGGGCGGAGAGATCGTCAGCTACAGAATCCGGCACGCGGAAGCTGCGTACCGCATCAATGCAGGAGAGACTGGCGAGCCCGCCGCTGTGAATGGGTGAGAGGCCGATACAGGCCGGGCCGTCATGGCTGTGCGTGAAGGGCAGGCCGGTGACCCGGTCGCCCACTTTCAGCGCGGTGTCTGTATCCGGACCAATGCCGATCACTTCGGCAGAAAATTCGTGGCCGGGAATGATGACGGGCAGCTGGTCGCGTGCCTCTTCCGGCGTGGCGGCTTCCAGCGCGGCCATTTGCTTGCGCAGGCTGAGATCGCTGCCGCAGATGCCGGTGAACAGCGGGCGGACCAGAAGCTGGCCGGTGATGGGCGACGGGTCAGGCAGGTCTGCGAGGCGGAACTGGCTGCCCTGTAGGGTGATGGCGCGCATCTAGCTGTCCGCCATGCCGGCAAAGCGGGCGACTTCCGGCTGGCCGGTATGGGCGGTCGTGCCGCCATCGGCCACCATGATCGTGCCGGTGACGTAGGAGGCCGCATCCGAAGCAAGGAAGGCGACGACATTTGCCATCTCTTCCGGTTGGGCCGCGCGGCCGAGCGGAATACGGGCGGTCCAGTCCTCATGCAGGCCGGGCATCTGATTCAGCCCCGCTGTGATAGGCGTTTCGACCAGGCCGGGGCAGAGCGCGTTGACGCGGATACCGTCGCGCGCATGGTCGATGGCGAGGGCGCGTGTATAGTTGATCACGGCGCCTTTGGCGGCGTTATAGGCGGCAAAGCGATAGTCTCCGCCAAGGCCTGAAATGGATGCCGTGTTCACAATCGCGCTGCCGCGCGGCATATGCGGAATTGCATGGTGACAGGCGTAATAGACGCTGTGCAGGTCCACCGCGATGACCTGTTCCCACTGGTCGGGTGGCAACTCGACCGAGTTGCCGAAACTTCCGATGCCGGCATTGTTGAACAGGATGTCTATTCGTCCGTGTGCGTCAATGGCGGCGCGGATCAGGGCGGCGACGTCGGCCTCTTTCGAGACATCGCAGGCAACCGCCATGGACGTGGAGCCAAGATCTGCGGCCAGCGTGCGTCCGCCCTCGTCACTGATGTCGGCCAGCACGACATGGGCGCCTTCGCGGGCGAGGAGGCGGGCTGTGGCCGCGCCGATGCCGGAAGCCGCGCCGGTGATCACGGCGACCTTGTTCTCAAACCGTTGCGTGGTCATGTTTTTCCGCCGCCCCCTCAGGCCAGCTTCGAGCTGGGAGGAGACTCTGCGGCCCATGCGGGGCGGCGGTCCGCGATAGTACCGGCGATTTTTTGCCACGCCGGCAGCGTTTTCGCGAGAAACTTGATGTCGAAATCTTCCTCGGTGCGGAATTCCAGCACCTCTACGCCCTCGGGGCCAGGTGTGTAACGGTAGGCCTTGCCGGCACCGAGGAAGAAGCCATCGCCTGGACCAAGGGTGTCCGCGCCGAGCTGGAGGCTACCGGCGACGATGTAGTAAAGACAGTCGACATTGTGTGTATGAAGGGGAAGCGGAAAGCCGCTCTTGAACCAGGCGTGGGTGAGGCTGAAGCCCGGTTGCGAGAACAGGGTCTTGACCACATTGCCCTCGGCGAAGCCCGCTTCGAGCGCCACGCCGATGCCGGCTTCAAGGTCTGGCGTCATGTCCGCCACTTCCATGTGCGCCGTCTCGTCGAGCGAGGGCGCGGTGGATGTGCGGAAAATCTGGTAACCGGCATTGGCAGCCGGAGTCGGGGTGACACTTGTGTCGCTCATTCCTCATTCCTCCCAAACGGCCCGTTCTGATGTGTTTTATCGGGCCTTGCCGACGGCTGGTCTTGTGCCGGTCTCGTCTGCGGGTAGAAATCTACCGCTGTTTTTCGAATAGTCAACATTGACCATTTTTGACCCTGCAGTTGACGCGCGTGAGCTGGTCGCCATTATCTGTTGTGTATAGGGCGGGAAATCACACGCAGAATGGCCGATATAAAAGACACCGAAGTCCGCCGGCGGACTCGCCGGGGCGAAGAGACGCGTAAGGCATTGATCGAGGCCTGTATCGACTGCCTCAATGCGCGCGGCTATGCGGGCACATCGATCGAGGCGGTGATGTCGAAATCAGGTATCAGCCGCGGCTCAGTGCTGAACCAGTTCCCGACGCGGCTGGACCTGATGACGGTGACCATCGAGGCGGCCATGCGCGCCATGATGGCCGACACGAAGGCGCGCTTCGAGCAGATTGCCGATCCTGTCGAGCGTCTGCGCCGGTTGTGCGATCTCTACTGGGAGAGCCAGGGCCTGCCAGCCTCGGTGGCGGTCACTGAAGTGCTTCTGGCCGCGCGGTGGGACACGGAGCTGGCGGGTGCGCTGGCGCGTGTCGCGGGTGAGATCGAAGTGGAGCTTGATCGCGAAACCCGACGCCGCGCGCGGGAAGCGGGCGTGCGGGATGTCGAAGCGGTCGTGGTGCACACGCGCATGCTGATCCTGTCGCTGCGCGGAATCACGCTGGAACTGATGTTCGATCCGGACCGCCAGATCATCCATCACGCTCTGGACGAAATCCGCACGTCGCACGACGCCTTCTGCGACCGCGTGCTGGCGGGCTAGGCTGGCAGCTTGTCCGGGTTGCGCATGGCGTAGAGCCAGGCGATGCGGCCGTCCGTACCCGGTGCGAGGGTGAGGACGAGATCCACTTTGCCGCCCATCCGGCGGACGAGAGCCGGTGCGCCATTGGCGAGGCCGGGCTCCATCGACCAGTGCGCGCCATCTTTCAGGGATTTGGCGATGATCGCCATCACGACCTGAACGATCTCTGCCGGACCTTTCAGCGGACGCAGGGCCGCGCGGGCTTTCTTTCCGCCGTCGGAATATGCCACTGCGCCGGGCGTGAACAGCGACAGCGCGGCCTCGTGGTCCTGTGCTCCGGCAGCCGCCATGAAGCGTTGCAGCAGGCCGGCGACTTCCTCGGGCGGGGCATCGAAGCGCGGGCCGCTTTCCTGCAAGCGCCGGTGCGCGCGGCTGACCAGTTGGCGGCAGGCGGCTTCGGACTTCCCCGTGCTCGCGGCGATCTCGTCATAACCGGCATCGAAGGCTTCGCGCAGGATGAAGGCGGCGCGTTCCGTCGGCGTCAGGCGTTCCATGGCCCAGAGCAGGGCTAGTTCGCATTCCTGCGCGAGAGCGAAACTGTCCTCCACGCTGAGGCTGTCGCTTTCGACCAGCGGTTCGGGCAGCCAGGGACCGGGATAGGTCTCGCGCCTTGCTCGGGCTGAGCGCAGGGCATCGATGGCGATGCGCGTTGCCGTGCGACGTAGCCACGCGCCGGGGTTTTCGATGGCTGTATGATCGGCCCGCGCCCAGCGGAGCCACGTGTCCTGCACCGCGTCTTCGGCGCTCGCACGCTCTCCCAGCATGCGGTAGCAGAGGGCGGTCAGGCCGGGGCGTTCGGCTTCGAAGATCGCGGCGTCAGTCGTCATGCGGCGAGCTTCACCTGCTTTCCGGCAAAGTCCAGTCTCGTGCACGCCTGCCCGTGGCCGATGCCGCGTTTGAGGACGGGATAGATGCGCCCGGACGCAGCAGCGAAGGCGCAGGAGAGGGCGGCTTTCTTGCCGAATTCGGCTTCGATTTCACGGCGCAGATTGTCGGCGGCGAGGTCTCCGGAAATGGCGGCGTTGGCAAACCGGTAGCCGAGGCCCATGGCGCCGGCATCTTCCGGGCGGCCTTCGGCGCAGGCTTGCAGGGCTTCAGCGTCCGCGCCACCGGCGAGCGCCATGTCGATCACAAGCTGGGCGCACGGGCCACAATCGCCCTCCAGTGTGGAGGCGAGCAGGGCGCCGGTCCAGACCGGTTGCCCCGCCTTCGGGCCGCGATACTTGTAGAAGTTCGGCAAGCGCGAAAGCGTGTAGGCGGCGCCGGGCGAGATGTCCGCTATGTCGTGCATATAGGTCACGTCATAGCGGAAGGCCTGGCCGAACTTGTTGATCTGAGTGTGGAGGAATTTGCGGATCATCTCGTGATCTCCTTGCGTAGGAATAAGAGGGCGGCGGCGAAGGCCAGCCAGGCGGGCAGCTGGATGCCGATCAGGTTGACGAGGGCGATCTGGTCGAAGGGCATGCCGCGTTCGATCCAGATCGAAATGTGAAAGAGCGCGTGCAGGCAGGGCCATGCCGCGCCGCAGAGGGCGGCGGTGCGGTCAAGCCTCAGCGCACCATAGGCCAGTGCCCCGGCGCTCATCCCGAAGGCGAGCGCGATATCGCGGATGAAGTGCAGATTGAACGGCCCCATCATCGCAACGCCCGGCACGGTCTCGTACCAGTGATGCGGCGTGAACCACATGCTCAGCGCCGCGCAGATGTGCAGCGCAGCGATCAGAAAGAGAGCGGGTCTCCACATGTCTTGTCTCCTGTTTCAGAGGCAAGACGAGACAGCGGCGGAATTTGTGACAGGCGGGGCTGTTTAGGCCTCGGTTTCCAGCGCTTCGGCCGCTTCGAGCCAGATGTGCTCGGCATCGGCGGCGGTTTCGGCGTGGGCGGCGCGGTCTTTGAGGAGTTTGGCAAGTTCGTCAGGCGACTGACCGCCCTTGGCGAGCGCGGCGTCGATCTTCGCGACAGCGGCGTTGGCCTTTTCCATCCGCTCTTCTGCTTCGCGCGCCTTTTTCTTGAGGGCAGAGAGGCGCTTCTTGTCTTCCGGGGAGGCGGCGGGCTTCGGCTCTGATTTCTTCACGGGCTTGGCGTCTTTGGCTTCGGCGCGGTCGGCCTTCATGACGAGGGCGCGATAGTCGGCGAGGTCGCCGTCATAGGTCGTCGCGCGGCCATCCTTGACCAGCCAGAGCCGGTCAGCGGTTGCCTCTGCCAGATAGATATCGTGCGTGATCAGGAGAACGGCGCCGGGGAAGTCGTTCAGCGCGTAGATCAGCGCTTCGCGGCTGTCGATGTCGAGGTGAGAGGTCGGCTCGTCGAGGATCAGGATGTGCGGCGCGCTGTGGGACATGAGGCCGAGGAGGAGGCGCACTTTCTCACCGCCGGAAAGCTTCTCGACTTTCGTTTCCACTTTTTCCGCATTGAAGCCCATCGCGGCGGCGGCGGCACGCACCTTTGCAGGTGTCGTGTCATTCGGCAGCAGGCGGCGCACGTGATCCAGCACCGTGTCGCCCTCGGTCAGTTCGTCCAGCTGGTCCTGCGAGAAATAGCCGATGCGGACGGCTTTGGGCGTGACGCGCTTGCCAGCCATCAGGGGCAGGCGTTCGGCGATGGATTTCACCAGCGTCGTCTTGCCTTGTCCGTTGGCGCCGACAATCGCGATCCGATCATCCGGGTCCAGACGAAGGTTCACCTTAGACAGGATCACCGCGTCTTCGCCATAGCCAAGGTCTGCGCCCTGCAGTTCCAGCATGGGCGGGGCGAGCTTGTCGGCGGGCGGCGGGAAGTGGAAGGGCGTCGTGCGATCCGCGACCGGGATCGAGATGTCCTGCATCTTCTCCAGCATCTTGATGCGCGACTGGGCCTGACGGGCCTTGGAGGCCTTGGCGCGGAAGCGGTCGACGAAGCTCTGCAGGTGGGCGCGGTCTTTCTCCTGCTTCACCTTCTGGCTTTCCAGCTGGGCGAGCTTGGCGGCGCGCAGTTTCAGCCAGTCGTCATAGCCGCCCGGCGTGATGGAGAGCTTGCGGTGTTCCAGCGCCATCGTGTGGGTGACGCAGCGGTTCAGCATCTCGCGGTCGTGGCTGACGATCAGGACCGTGTACGGATAGCGCTTGATATAGCCTTCCAGCCAGGCGGCGCCTTCAAGGTCCAGATAGTTGGTCGGCTCGTCCAGCAGGAGGAAGTCCGGCTGCGAGAACAAGACGCCGGCGATCGCGGCGCGCATGCGCCAGCCGCCGGAGAATTCCTTCGTGGCGCGCATCAGGTCTGCGTCAGTGAAGCCGAGCCCGTGCAGCACTTCGGCGGCGCGCGCCTCGGCTGACCAGGCGTCGATGTCCATCAGGCGTTCGTGGATCTCGCCGATCCGGTTCGGGTCGGTCGCCGTCTCCGATTCCTGCATCAGGGCGTGGCGTTCCTTGTCGGCGGCGAGCACCACGTCGAGGATTGTCTCATCACTGGGGGCGACTTCCTGCGCGACCCAGCCGAGCCGGGCGCCGGTGTTCAGGCGGATCGAGGCGTCGCTGGTCGGCCGCTCCACATCTTCGCGGATCAGGCGCAGCAGGGTGGACTTGCCGGTGCCGTTGCGGCCGACAAGACCAACTTTCCAGCCGGAAGAGATCTGTGCCGAGGCAGATTCAAACAAGGGCCGGGCTTCGACCTGAAAATCGAGGTTCGTTATGGTGAGCATGGGCGGGGGTGTAACGTCGCCGGGCACGAAAGCAAGGGCGCTTAGGCGCTATCGCGGAAAGGGGGCCCGCCATGCCGTTCTCCTGTGGGGGGGCAGGGGGAGGGTGCGGCATGACGGGCAGATCGCTTTGTCCCCGAGGTGCAGTGGGAAAAGGGGAAGTATCCAAAGCGAACGGGATCCGGTTGCCCGGGTTCCAGGGATATGACGTGGCGGCGGGCCGCTTTATCCAGATTTTTTGCGTGGGGGCTGGCCTGAGGCATTCAGGCGGTGAGAAAGCCCGCCATGCTATCTGTAGGGGGGAGGACGGATAAGCATGGCGGGCGGCTCGCCGTTCGGTTTCCAGGGGGAAGAAACGGGGTGAACGGGGCCTCTCTCGTCTTGTCCATATGGGTAAATCGAGGGTGGTTTCCATGCCCCTCACGCGTTTGTGAGACATGTAAAATCGGTAAGGAAATCCGGCAGTCGTCAGGCGCTATTTGATGTCCTGCAGCTTGTCCCAGTAATCGATGGTTGGCATGTCTGCCATCATCTCGGTGACCATCTTCGTGAAGCCCGAATTGAAATAGGCTGAGGTGAGGTCCCAAAACGCCCGGCCGCGTTCCGTGCCGAGGACGAAATAGATCACGCCGCGATAGGATTCCCAGGGTTCCTTGTCCATCGCGCCGGCCTTGTATTGCAGCCACTCATATTCGCGGGCGCGCATCTGGCCGATCATCCAGAAGATCGCCTTGGTCTTCTCCTCGAAGCTCGGCGTTTCGACCTGCGACAGGATGCGGCCGAGTTCCGGGAACTCCACAAATTTGTAGACGCCGGTCTGGTCATTCGCGAGCTGGGTCTGCCGCGCTTCCGACCGCAGGAGATTGGTCCCTTGTCTCACCTGCAGGGCGAGGAAGATCAGGGTCGCGGCGACGACGAGCACACCGGCGATCTGGGCGATATAGGCGATTTGCTCAAGGGTCATTGCGTGTCTCCCACCACTGCGCGCAGGCTGTCCCTGATATCCTTGTTGTTATTGGCGAGAGTGGTAAACGAAGACTTGGCATTCATGGCCTGCAACCGAAGCAGCGGAATGAGTTGAGGGTCCGTACGCAAGGCCTCTGCCCCCTGTTTAACAAGTTCAGGTGACAGGCCGGTTTCGCAATCATAGTTGAGCTGGCTTCCAATGCCCTCATAGTCGCCGATAGCCATAAATTTGTCGCCACAGGTTTCCCCCAGAGCCACCTGCACCTCGACCGGAACGCTTTTCCGGAATGCGTCGCGATAGGGCGAGTCCATGCCTTCTCCGCTGGCCGGTGCAATAATGGGCGTCGTGTAAACGAGAATGGCTGCATCCCGCAGCACCGGGTCCCTGATCAGCGACATGGATCCGGTTGAGGTCAACTCATCGAAGGTCGCACGCTGACGCACCCCGCCCTGATATTGTGTCGCGCGGTAGGCGTAGATCAGGAGGTCTTCATCCGACGCGCCGGCTTTGCCTTCAAGAATGGCGAGCGCGCTATCGGCATAGTCACGGACGGCGCCAAGATAGTCGATGAGGCCTTCGTAATTCCAGGCCTCGACCAGGAGATCGGCTCTGAGCTGCTCGGCAAACGCGTTGCCCCGCTCCCTATCGTTACGCGCGGCGTTCCAGTTGTTGACCTGGAGGCAAAGGAACACGCCGAGCACAACGATCAGCGTCTCCACCGCGACAGTGAACCAGTCCTGCTTGCGGAAAGCGTCAGTGATGCGGCGCAGGATCATGGCGTGATGTCCTCTTCGAACAGCTTTTTCAGCCCGAATGTCCTTATCGTCGCTTCAAGGTCATACGTTCTGCCTGACACCTGGGCGTTACGCAGTTTCAGTGCTCTTGCGACCTCGGGGTCACTCCGAAGCGCCAGAACGCCTTCTGCCATCTCGTCCGGACTGACGGTGAGTGTGCAGGGATAGTCCATCGTGAGCAGCCCGACAGCGGCGCCACCGCTGTCATACTCCTTGTCGCCACAATTCTTGCTGAGGTCATCGTGCAATGACGACTCAATCGACATTCGGAAGAGGTCACGATACCGGGACGACTGACCCTCTGAGAGGGTGATGGAAAAGATCGGTGTGTTGTAAATGCCGATCGCGGTTTCGCGCAGGCCGACATCGGAAATCAGCGCCAGCGACCCTGATGCCACGATCTCGTCAAAGGCCGCCCGTCGGCGTTCATACCAGTTGTACTGGCTCGCGCGGTAAGCGTTGATCAGAATGGTTTCATCATCCATGCCCACCTTTCCCGACAGCCCCAGATAGGCCGCATTGCCGGCTCTGGACGCAACAGAATTGTACTCCAGAAGGGCGGTTGCGTATTCCAGTTCAGCGTGAAGTTCTGCCCTCAACCTTTCGGTATAGACTGCGGCGCGGGCGCGATCCTGACGCGCGGCGTTCCAGTTGTTCGCCTGAAAACCGGCAAAGACACCGAACACAACGATCAGGAAGTCGATCGCGATAGCGGTCCATTCCTGGTTCTTTACGTGAGAAATGACACGGCGCAGTATCATGGCGTTTGCTCCGCGTTGGATTGGCTTACAGGTCGTCCGTCTCCGGCATATGTGACGAGGCTTGCTGCATAGGTGTCGAGCTTTGCCGAGACCTGCCCGACATAGATCGTATAGAGGTGCTGGGTGAGCGCCGCATTGCTGACCAGCGCGATGACTTCGGAATTCCCGCAGATGCGGTCCGGCGAGGTCATCTCGTACTGGTCCAGCCCGGCGATGACGTTGGTTCCGGGGCGGGCTTCCAGGTCACTCTCGGTCATCAGGCGCAGGCCCGCCGCAGTGAAAGTGGCCTTTTCGGTGTCCTGCTTGACGCGGACATAGCGCTGCCACTGGTTGTCCATGAACGCCATCTGGTCCGCCATTTCGCGGACACTTTCACGAATCTCTGGTGACCCGATCAGCGACAGCCGACCCGTCTCAAGCGCCTCGTTTGCCGATGACAGCGAAAAGCGGGGCGGAGCAAAGTCTCCGATGCCCAAGATCAGTCCCTTCATCTCTTCATCCATGGCAAGACAGGTTTCACTGTTGCCCAGCCGGACGGCGAGACGCTTTGCGTCGGTCAGGATCAATTCGTTCAGTGCGATATAGTCCGCAATGTCTGCGCGCGTGCCTTGGGCCTCAATACGCAGCCGCGACAACAGGTCAGCCGCATCGCTGCCTGCGACCCGCGCCCCATTCCAGTTGTTGACCTGCAAACCGATGAACACGCCGAACACGACGATCAGCGTTTCCACCGCGACGGTGAACCAGTCCTGCTTACGGAACGCGTTGGTCAGGCGGCGGAGGATCATTCGGTGGCCTCTGGATTTGAGGGCACGATTTCAGCTGGCGGGCCTTTGGGAGGCAGTTTCAGTTTATCGAGATAGGTAACGAGGAAGTTTTCATCGAGCCCTTCGACAATCGGGCCGGCCACTTCCATCATGGGCGTGCCTTCCCAGCCGGGCGCCTGAAGCGACCACCAGTGCTTGGCAAAGCGACTGCCGAAATAGTAGGGGGCCGAGTTGAGCACGTGCTGACGTGCATCGGCCCGGCTTGCCAGTCCTGCTGACTCCATCTGGAAGCGATGGTCCCATTGCAGCATCAGCGCGACCAGGATGCCATCCATTGTCCGCAGCTCCGGTTCGGTCAGGTCTTCCGGATGGCGGATGGACTTGATCCAGACCTCCGAAATTTCCGGCTTTGCGATATAGAATTCGATCTCGGCGAGGACATCGTTCTTCTGCTGCTCCATCGCGGCACGGGACAGGGCTGCGTTCTGGCGCACTTCGACGATCAGCATGATCAGGCCGAGCAGCACACCGAGATTGGCGGCAAGGGTGAGCCAGCGGTTGAGGCGGTCCAGCCGCCCTGGTGCGGTCGTGTCTTGCTGGCTCGGGATTGGGGCGGGGGCCTGTTCAACAGGAGGTGCGGCATCCGCTGCGGGCTTCCTCCGGAATCCGGACAGGAGATCTGGCAACTTCAAAGGCATATCTATTGTCCCCCAGCCTGTTGGCTGAGGTCATTCTAGGGTGTTCCGGGGGCCTGACAACATGATGTCAGGGGCGCTGTCACTTTCCGACGAAGATGAGCGTGCGCTGGGGCACGTCCGTCAGGAATGTGGACAGATCGGCCTTTGAGAAGACGATGCAGCCGTTCGAGCGACCGAGCTTGCCCCATTTCTGGAGGAAGGTGGGTTCGGCATAGTCGGCGGCATGGATGACGATGGCCCGGTCGCGGGCATTGGCATTTGTCGGGTCGAGGCCATCGAGGCGGAGCGACTTGCCATGCTTGCCGACATAGGGTTCGGCCACGAGATAGGCGCCTTCCGGGCTGGCGGAGGAGCCGGGCACATCCGAGAATTTGTCGAGGAAGCCGTCATGGTCCGGATCTGAGCCGGAGCCGTGCGCGGCACGGAAGGACTCTTCGACATGGCCGGTATTGAGGTTCAGCACATAGGTGCGCGGCTCGCTGGAGCGGCGGGCATAGTCCACGATCACGAGATGGACCGGGTTGACCTCGTTCCGATGCGCTTCGAGGGCGGCAAGGGCGCGGCCCAGCAGGTCTGGCCGGATCAGGCCCTCGGGGTCGACCGGAACAGCCTGCGCCGGCAGGGCAGCGAAGCAAAGCGCAGCAAGGATGGGCAGGAAACGCTTCATATCACTTGACCTGTTCTTTCTGTTTTGTGACCCACAGTGCCAGTCGTTCCGGATCGGATCGCAGCGCGGGCGCGCGGGCCACCGCAGCCAAGGCGAACGCCTCATCCTCGGTCAGATCCACAGGATCCTTCCCGAACATCGACCGGGACGCCACGTCCAGACCGTATTCACCTTTACCATAATATGTGTGCTCGAAATACGCGTGCACAAGTTCATCTTCTGAGAATTCCAGTTCAAGCTGTTCGGCCGCCATCCGCCGCTTGATCTGGGTTCGTAGCGCCAATGGTTGATGCGCTTCCAGGAAGGCCTGTGTCGCGAGGTTCTGTGCGGCAAAGGCTTCGGGGCCACCCGCAGCTTGTCGAAACAAGGCGCGCGCCATGGTGGTTTCAGCCGGGGACAGCTTTGCGATGGGGCTGGTCGACCGCATCTTGTCGCGAATATGCCTCTGGTCGAGGACACGCCCCGCCTCTCGCCACAGCATGAACGTGACAAGTCCCGCGAGGCACACGCTGGCAATGCAGATGACGGTGAGGGCCGTGATCAGGGTCTTGATCTGCAACATGGCGCGTGCCTTTCCTGCTTGGGCGAGAGCACGCGGACGTCGCGGTAGGCCTTGGCGCAGCGTTGCCCTTGAGTATGGTATCGTTTGAAAAGTTGCAGAAATGAGGGCAGGAACATGGCCGACGCGCCAACAGCAAACGAACTGTTCACCGGCACGAAGGAAGTGGCCGAATCCCACCGATTCGATGAGGCGAAGCTGCTTCGCTGGATGGAAGCGAATGTCGAGGGGTTTGAAGGCCCTCTGGAAGTGCGCCAGTTCAAAGGCGGTCAGTCCAACCCGACCTATCAGCTGGTCACCCCGAACAAGAAATACGTGATGCGTCGCAAGCCGCCGGGCAAGCTTTTGCCCAGTGCCCACGCGGTTGACCGGGAGTTCCGGGTGATCTCGGCGCTCTGGCCGCTCGGCTATCCCGTCGCCCGTCCCTATGGCCTGTGCGAGGACGAGTCGGTGATCGGCACGATGTTCTACGTGATGGACATGATGGAAGGCCGCATCCTGTGGGATGGCACGCTGCCCCAGTGCGAACCGGCTGAGCGCATGGCGATCTACAAGGCGAAGGTGAAGACCTTTGCGGACCTACACAATGTCGACTGGAAGAAAGCCGGCCTCGAAGGCTTCGGCAAGGAGGGCGACTATGTGGCCCGCCAGATCCACCGCTGGACCAAGCAATACAAGGCCTCCGAGACGATCCACATTCCGGAGATGGAGCAGCTGATCGAATGGCTGCCGAAGAACATCCCGGCAGGCGACAAGACCACCATCGTGCATGGCGACTATCGCCTCGACAACATGGTGCTGCACCCGACCGAGCCGCGCGTGATCGCGGTGCTGGACTGGGAGCTTTCCACGCTGGGTGATCCGCTGGCCGACTTCTCCTACCACCTGATGAACTGGGTGATGCCGCCGGGAGATTCGACGCGCGGTTCGATCATGGCGATTGATGACCTCAAAGCCTGGGGCATCCCGACCATGGACGAGTACGTGGCGATGTATTGCGAGCATACCGGCCGCGATGGCCTGCCGGAGCTGGACTATTATTTCGCCTATAACGGCTTCCGTCTTGCCGGCATTCTGCAGGGCATCATCGGGCGTGTGCGCGATGGCACGGCCAACAGTGCCAATGCCGAATCCAACGCGGCCCGCGTCGTGCCGTTGGCCAAGTTCGCGGCGGACTATGCCCGCCGTGCCGGGATGCCGGGGTGACACCAGACGCCTCCGGCGACGCGGAAGACTCGCCACAGCCAAAACGCCTTGGGCGGCGGGACCTGATCCTGCTGACCCTGGCGGCTGCGGTAGTGACAGCGAACGCCTACTATATTCATCCGATCATCTCCCTTGTGGCGAAGGACTTTGACGTCTCGCCCTCAGAGATCGGGCTTGTGCCGGCGCTGAACCAGATTGCGCTGGCACTCGGCATTTTCCTGCTGCTGCCGCTGGGCGACCGGTTTTCGAACCGGCGGCTGGCGACCGTGTTTGCCGCGGGACAGCTTGTTGGCCTGATCGTGATGGCGGTTGCCTCGCAGTTCTGGCTGTTCGTGGCCGGGTCCACCTTTCTCGGCTTCTCGACCATCACGCCCTACCTCTTGCCGGCCTATGCCTCCAAGCGGGTAGAGCCGGGACGGCTGGGCCAGGTAACGGCCACGCTGACGACGGGCGTGATCGGTGGCATCCTTCTGGCGCGGGTCGGCGCAGGCTGGGTCGGCGAGCATCTCGGCTGGCGGACTGTCTACTTCATCGCGGCTTCTGTGATGGCGGTGGTCACATTCATGCTGCCGCGTATCATGGACGAGCGGGAGAGGGCGGAGCGCGACGCGCCGGCCCATAACTATTTCCGGCTGGTCCTGTCAGTGTTCCCCATCGTGCGACAGCATCCGGAAGTACTACTCTCGGGCACAATTCAGGGGCTGGGCTTTGGAATTTTCCTGTCGGTCTGGCTGGGCCTTGGCCTATATCTGACGAGCCCTGAAATGGGCTATGGCGCCGACACGGTCGGCTATCTTGCGGCGGTCTCCCTGTTGAACCTGCTGACGACGCCGTTCATGGGCGCGTGGGCAGACCGGACGGGGCCGCGCAAGGCGCGGGCGTTCATCTCGCTGGTCCAGTTCTCGGGTGTGTGCCTGCTGGGCCTGTTCGGGCACAGCCTTTGGCTGTTGCTGGTGCCGATCATGATCATGAACGTGGTCGGTCCGCTGGTGGATATTACCGGCCGGATGACCTTTCTCAGCCTGCCGCCCAACGTGCGGACGCGGCTGATGACAGCGTACATCGTGCTGATGTTTATTGGCGGCGGGCTCGCCAGCTGGGGCGCGACTTATGCCTATGAACATGCGGGATGGCGCGGCACGACAACATTGACGCTCAGCCTGTCAGCCATTCTTGTTGTGCTGAGTTTTCTTGGCTGGTGGTTGGGGCCGGAACGGCGGAAAAGCAAAATAGACAAGGGGAGTGCGACGTGAAGATTCTGAAGCGAGTGGGTATTGGTCTGGCGGTCCTGTTTGTGGCGGTCGGGATTGGCTGGATCCTGATCGGGCCGGAATGGCGCGCCCTGCTGACGCACCAGCCTTATGGGCGCGACGTCCTGTTCTGGAACCAGGCCCAGCGCGATGCGGGCTTCCGGATGATCGACCGTATTCCGTTCGTGATCGAGTCGCATGACATCAAAGCGGGCGGCGACGTGCGTGACCTGCCGCCGGGCGAGCCGCTGACATTGGACCTCGACCTCGATGCCTACCTCGCCGCGAACCGGACCGCTGGCATTGTCATCCTGCAGGACGGCAAAGTGCGGCTGGAACGCTACGAGATGGACTTCCGCCCCGATGGCCGCTGGACCAGCTTCTCGGTCGCCAAGTCTCTCACCTCGACGCTGGTCGGCGCCGCTGTGAAGGATGGCGCCATCAGGAGCCTGAATGATCCGGTGTCGGACTATGTCGATGAGCTGAAAGGTTCTGCCTATGATGGCGTGACGGTCGAGCAGGTGTTGACCATGACGTCGGGCGTGGACTGGAACGAAGACTATGACGACCCGAATTCCGATGTCGCGCAGTTTGACCTGCAGGCGCCGGTAGAAGGCAAAAGCTCGCTCGCGACCTATATGGCCACACTTGGCAGGGCGCATCCGGCGGGCGAAGTGTGGAACTATTCGACTGGCGAGACCAATCTGATCGGCGTGCTGGTGAGCCGTGCGACGGGGCGGGAACTTGCGGGCTATCTCTCCGAAAAAGTCTGGGCGCCGTTTGGCATGGAGCAGGATGCGACCTGGCTGCTCGGCAAGGACGGGCACGAGATCAGCGGCTGCTGTATCCAGGCATCGGTGCGGGATTTCGCACGCTTCGGTCAGTTCATCCTCGAAGGCGGCAAGGCTGGCGGGCAGGACGTGTTGCCGGAAGGCTGGCTGGCTGCGGCAACGGTGAAGCAGGCCGACATTGGCTCGCCGGGCGAGGGCTATGGCTATCAGTGGTGGACCTGGGATGACGGCGCGTTCCAGGCAGACGGCATTTTCGGGCAGGGCATTTTCATCGACCCGAACCGCAATCTCGTCATCGCCTCGAATGCCAGCTGGACTTCGGCGTTGGGCGATAAAGGCGGCGAATGGGAAGCCCGCAAGGAATTCTACAAGGCCGTGCAGCGCGCAGTGGACGCAGAGGGTGACGGCCCGGAATGAAACTGGCAAAGTTCCTGAAAAGGGAGGCAATATGACCGAGATCATCAAGGGCCCATTGAGGGCGCCTGCGCAGATGCTGCAGGAGCAATCGTATGACGGGCACAAGAGCCTGCACGATGATGCCGAAGCTGAGCGGCTGGGCATCAAGGCCGGCCCCATCGAAGGCCCGACGCATTTCTCGCAATTCGTGCCGTATCTGGTCGAGATCTGGGGCAATGCCTGGCATGAGCGGGGCTGTTTCTCCAGCCACTTCCTGAACATGGTGTTCGAGGGTGAGAAAGTGCGGGTCGAAGTCGACCGGCCAGCGCCCGGCGCAACGCGCACGCTGTGCCGTGCTTTCAAGGAAGACGGCACGCCTGTGCTGGAGGCAAGCGCCTCCATCGGGCCGGACCATGGCGAAACGCTGCTCGAAGGCCGCATGAAAAAGCTGCGCCCGGCGGAAAACCTTGTCATTCTGACGGACATGAAAGTCGGCCTGAAAGGCGTGGCAGACGAGACGGTCACGATGGGGCCGGACCAGCATATGGGCGGCCTTTATCCTTTCACGCTGAATGACAAGCTGAAAGTCATCACAGAGCCGATGGATGTTTACACGGATGCCGCTGCAGGGGCCTGGGGCAAGACCATCGTGCCGCTGGAAATGGTCAGCGTGCTGGGAAACTATTCCAGCCGTACGGCGAAGTTCCCTGTGAAGCAGCCGGCCATCGGCCTGTTCGCTGATCTTGAAGTGCGCATGGTCAATGGGCCTCTGCTGGTGGGCGAGACTTATATCCTGCGCCGCGAAGTGGTGGCGCTGTCAGAAAGCCGCCGGGTCGAGAATTACTGGATACGGACGAAGTTCTTCGACAAGACCGGAACAACGCAAATTGCGGAAATGCTCCTCAATCACGGTGTGATGAAGGCGAGTTATCCGCACTATCCCGCCGACAGACTGCCAGCCTAGGAGACGCACATGGCACTTACCCCGGACCTTCAAGTGGTGGCCGACAATCTGGAGCGCGATGGCTGGACGAAAGTTTTTGTCCAGAAAGATCCGAGCGATCCGGACTCTCGCGTCCTGTTCACAACAACAGTGGGTATGCAGGAAAAGTTCGGCCTGCCCGAACTGGTCGTCTTTGGCCTGAACCGCGAGACGGTGGATGGCATGATCCACATCATCGCGGCTGAGTTGGCCGAGAACAAAAAATGGACTGGCGCGCCGCTACGTATGGATGGCGTCTTGAACGAGGCCGACGTGGAGCTGCGCCTGGTGCATGCCGAGCATCTGGACGAGCTCGGCGCGATCAATACTGCAGTACGCCAGGAGACGGGGCGTCCGCCGCTGGACGCCATGATACAGGTGTTCTGGCCCGGCGATGATGGCCGTTTTCCCTGGGACCCGGAAACGACCGACAAGTTCCGCGACCAGCCGCGCCTCGATATTTCCTGGAGAAAGACGAACGCCTGAGCGGGGTTGAGATAAAAATGGCCGGCTGACCGGCCCGGAGGAAATGGAATGAAGGGTTTGCTGTACCGGGGCGCGCGCGACATTGCCTATGGCGATGCGCCGGAACCGATGCCGGAAGACACGCGCAGCGCCATTGTGAAAGTGACCGCCTGTGGCATTTGCGGGTCTGACCTGCATATCTATCAGGGGCATGGCTTCAGTGAGCAGACGGGATATTGCGTCGGGCATGAAGCGGTCGGCGAGATTGTCGAAACAGGTTCTGGCGTGTCGCGCTTCAGGACCGGCGACAAGGTGATGATCTCTGCCGCCGTCGGATGCGGCAGCTGCCCGTCCTGCATGGCAGGCAACATGAACGCCTGCGAGATTCGGGGCGGGCGCTGCTATGGCCTCGGCCCCGGCTTGCAAGGCGTCCAGTCTGACTATGCCATGGTGCCGGTCGCTGATTTTGGTCTCGCGAAAATTCCGGATGGGGTGAGCGAGGATCAGGCGGTTCTGCTGACGGACAATCTGCCAACGGCCTGGCACGGTCTTAAGGGCGCGGACATCAAGCCGGGCAGTACGGTCGCCGTCGTGGGGTGCGGCCCAATAGGTCTGATGGCTGTTGAGGGCGCTTACCTGATGGGCGCCGCGCGCGTCTATGCGGTGGACCTCGTGCCCGAACGGCGTGCCATGGCGGAAACGCTGGGTGCCATCGGGCTCGATTCCAGCGAAGCGAAAGCCGTGATCGAAGAGCAGACCAAAGGCCGGATGTGCGACAGTGTCGTGGAATGCGTCGGGGCAGACCCGGCGATCCATCTGGCGCTGAAACTCGCGAAGGCCTCGGGTACGGTGTCGTGCATCGGCGTGAACCAGAGCATGGACTTCAAGTTCCCGATGGCGCTGGCCTTCATCAAGAACCTGACCTTCCGGACCGGCACATGCTCTGTGCCCGAACACTGGCATGAGCTGATCCCGCTTGTGCAGGCCGGAAAGCTGAAGCCGGAACGTACGATTTCCCACCACATGCCGCTGTCCGAAGGTGCAGAAGCCTACCGGATGTTTGACGCCCGCGAGAACGGCGCCATGAAAATGATCCTTAAACCCTGAACGAAGGTGACCCCAATGCACAAGACGCTGATGAAACTCGCTGCCGGCGTGGCGCTGACCGCCATGATCGCTGGCACCGCCGCGGCGCAGGAAGCCGTCATCCACGCTGGCTACCTGTTGGCCAAGCCCGGTGAAGGCTATCTGCAGAAGCAGACGGTCATCGTAAAGGACGGCCGTATCGTGTCGGTTGAGGCAGGCTACAAGCCCGGCCCGAAGGGCGTGCCGGTGATTGATCTGCGTAACGCCTATGTGTTGCCGGGCCTGATCGACAGCCATGTCCATATCACCAGCGAGAGCGGTCCGGACCAGCGGATCAAGGAATTCGAGGAAACGACTGTCGACCAGGCGTTTGACGGCGCGGGCTATGCCTACAAGACGCTGCTGGCGGGCTTCACCACCGTGCAGGATGTTGGTGGGTCCAACGACGCCGTGTTCGGTCTGCGTGATGCCATCGACAAGGGGGTTGTGCCGGGGCCGCGTATGCGGGCGGCGGGGCAGGCGATCTCTGTCACCGGCGGGCATGGTGACGTCAACGGCTACGCGCCGGACGTGATGGCGCTTTTCACGGGCACGAACATCTGCAACGGCGCGGACGATTGCCGCCGGGCTGTACGCCAGCAGGTGAAAGAAGGCGCCGATGTCATCAAGATCACTGCGACAGGCGGTGTTCTGTCTAACACGAAAGCCGGACTGGAGCAGCAATTCACCGATGAGGAACTGGTCGCCATTGTCGAAGCGGCGCACTCCATGGGGCGTCAGGTGACCGCGCACGCGCACGGCAAGGCCGGCATCGAGTCCGCCTTGCGCGCGGGCATCGATTCCATCGAACACGGCACCTATACGGACGACGAGACCATCGCCCTGTTCAAGGAACACAACGCCACGCTGGTGCCGACCATTCTGGCGGGGGCCACCGTGACGGGCTGGGTGAATGAGCCCTGGCTGCCGGCGCCGAGCCGCGCAAAGGCCGCCATTGTCGGTCCTCTGATGCAGGACATGCTGCGCCGGGCACGTGAGGGCGGCGTGAATGTCGCTTTCGGCACCGATACCGGCGTTTCGAAGCATGGCGACAATGCGCAGGAATTCGCCCTCATGGTCGGCGCAGGCTTCACCCCGGAAGAGGCGATCCGCTCGGCCACCGTGACGGCGTCCGAACATGTCGAAATGGGTGCCGACATCGGCACGATTGAAGCCGGTAAATATGCCGACATCATCGCGGTGAACGGCAATCCGCTGAAGGATGTGACGGAACTGGAAGACGTCGACTTCGTGATGAAGGGCGGCGTGGTCTACAAGGGCGGCAAGTAGGCCAAACCCTCCGGCAAGCCCCGCCTGGCGCAAAACAGCGTTTTGACAAGGCGGGGCGTTCGCCGGATGCTAAGCAGTGGTTCGGGCCAAATCGGCCCGGATCATGCAAGGGACGGTCAGAAAGATACGTCCTGAAGGCACAAGGAAAGACTCATGGCTCTGGCAACGCGTATGGTTACCGGCGCTGCGGCCGCGCTCACATTGGCCGCCTGTTCGGCGCAGGATAGCGCGTCCGGCGTGCAGACAGCGCAGACGACGGCGGGCGTCGAGGATGCGGATTGCATCCCGATTGCTGACGGCACGTATCAGATCCGCAATGGCAAAATCCTCGTGATGAAGGCGGGTGCGTCCCAGCCTGAAGCGGTTCCGGCGACGGATGTGCCCGGTCAGCCTGTTGGCTGGGCGGCCATGCTGGAGCAGGGCTTTGCCAGCTCCGGCTATACCTGGATGGGCTTGCAGGTGCGCGACGGCGTGGCGGCTGTGACCGGCACTGCGCCGGGGTTCGCAGCTCGCGATGTCAGCTTCCTGGCTGCCAAAGCCGCCATCAACGGCGATGCTGAAGGCGCGGAAAAAGTCGACCTGATCGTCAATGCGATGGCTGTTGAGGGACGTGAAGAGACACTCGGCGGCCAGGGCCTGGCGCGCCTGATGAACGGAAACCTTACCGCTTCGGCTTGTCAGGATGCCTTCAATCAGACTCTCAGCGTCGATGATATTGATTTCCCGGTGAACACGGCTGTGCTGAGCGCGGCGGAACTGCCGGTGGCGGATACGCTGACGGGCATTGCGCGGCTTTGCGGCGCCTACAAGATCGAGATTGGCGAGCATACGGACACGCGCGGTTCTGACAGCTACAATCTCCAGCTCTCGCGTCAGCGCGCGGATGCGATCCGCGACTACATGATCGAACGCGGTGTGTCCGAAGATGTGCTGAAAGCGGTCGGCTATGGCGAGGCCCAACCGATCGACAACGGTACGTCCGCCGAGGCTCGGGCCCGTAATGAACGTACGGAAATCAAGGTTTCCACGCGCTAGTCAGAAGAACGGCGCGAAAGTATTTCGCATTCGGTTCATTGACTGTTCATGGAAACAAGGCCATGTGCGCCCTGTCGCAGTGCCAAATCAGGCGCATGGGCTAGGCAGCGTGAAACGTGCAGCGGATTTTTCCGCCGCGACCGGCCAACCCCTTTAGGCATAATCAATGCCGTTGCTCCAGTTCGCGCGGGGCTCCACACAACAAAACCCCCAAGGCGGGCAGCGCGCAGGCATGCCGCGCGCCCGTTTGAACGAAAGTAACTACATGACCAAGTTTTCTGACCTGAACCTGAATCCGCTCCTTATGCGAGCCATTGCTGAGGAAGGCTATGACACGCCGACCCCGATTCAGGCACAGGCCATCCCCCTGCTGATGGAAGACAAAGATCTCCTCGGCATCGCCCAGACAGGCACCGGCAAGACGGCCGCGTTCGCCCTGCCGACCCTCGATTTCCTTCTGGAATTCCCACAGAAGCGCCGCGCACGGAGCGCCCGCGTTCTGGTTCTGGCGCCGACGCGTGAGCTGGCCGGCCAAATCGCCGACAGCTTCCGCACCTATTCCCGCTACATGGATTGCAACGTGCAGACCGTGTTTGGCGGCGTGAACATCAACGCTCAGCGTCGCTCGCTGCAGGGCGGCGCCGACATCCTCGTGGCCACGCCTGGCCGCCTGCTGGACCTTGTGGGCCAGAAGGCTGTCACCCTCGGTGACGTGGAAGTCCTGATCCTCGACGAAGCCGACCAGATGCTGGACATGGGCTTCATCCATGACCTGAAGAAGATTGTCGTGCAGGTGCCGAAAGATCGCCAGACGCTGCTCTTCTCGGCCACGATGCCGAAGCTGATCTCTGATCTGGCCCAGCAATTCCTGGACAAGCCGGTGCGCGTGTCGGTGACGCCGCCATCGACCACTGCCGAGCGCGTGGACCAGGGGCTGTATCACGTCTCCAACAATGACAAGCTGGAACTGCTGTTCGATGTCCTGAACAATCCGGAAATCGACCGCGCGCTTGTCTTTACCCGGACTAAGCACGGGGCCGACAAGGTTGTGCGCAAGCTGCTGGCCAAAGGCCTCAGCGCCGGCGCAATCCATGGCAACAAGTCCCAGCCGCAGCGCCAGAAGGCGCTCGACGCCTTCAAGAACGGCAATTGCAAAGTGCTGGTCGCAACCGACATCGCTGCACGCGGTATCGATATTGACGGCATCAGCCATGTCGTGAACTTCGAAGTGCCGAACGTTCCGGAACAATATGTCCACCGCATCGGCCGTACGGCTCGCGCTGGCCGGACCGGCCTTGCCGTGTCGTTCGTCGCGGAAGATGAGCGCTACTATCTGCGCGACATCGAGAAGACGATCGGTATGGAAATCGACGTTCTGCCGAAGCCAGCAAACACGACGGTTGACCTTCTGCCGTTGCCTGACCCGAACGAGCGCCTGTTCAAGCCGAAAGGCCCGGCACGTGGCACCGGCGGTGGCGGTCGCAGTGGCGGCGGCAATGGTGGCGGTCAGCGTCGTCCGCAGCAAGGCGCTTCATCCTCGCGTCCGCAAGGCAAGAAGCCCCATGCCGCAGGCAAGAGCACCGGCAGCGATGGCGGCGGCAAAAGCGGCGGGAAATCCCGTGGCGGTCGCGGCAATGGCGGCAACAAGCAACGCAGCCTGCAAGGTGCGCGCGGCTAAAGGCTGGCGCGCAGCTTCGCCCAGTCATTGGCGAGCTGATCCCGAAATTCCGGCGCGGCGACGGCAATAAGCCGTTCGGCGCGCTGGTCGAGATCGGCCTCGCCAAGGTCTGCCACGCCATATTCGGTGACGACATAGCCGGCTTCCGAGCGGGCGAGCGTCACCGATGGCACGGCGAGTTGAACCACAATACGCGAGACGGTGCCCCGGCGCGCTGTGGCGGGCAGGGCAATGATGCTTCGTCCGCCTGCAGAGAGCTGGGCACCCCGCACGAAATTGCCAAGGCCGCCCGATGAGGCGACCTGACGCCCGTTCACCCATTCCGAATTCACTTGTCCGAACAGGTCGACCTCCACGCCGCCATTGATGGCCGCAAGACGTGGGATGGCCGCAAGGACGGGCACGGAATGCGTGACGCTGACGGGCTGGAAATTGAACCGGGCATCCTTGCCGGTGGCTTCGTACAGCGCAGGCGTGCCGATGGCGGTGCCGGTCAGGATCGCGCCGGGCGCGTCGCTGATTGCACCGGACTCCATCACTGTCAGTAGCGCATCCGTCACCATGCCGGTGTGGATCCGCATATTGCGATGGTGCGCGGCGGCCGCCATCGCGATCTGCTGCACGCTGCCAATCCCGGACTGGATCGTGAAACCGTCGCCCAGAAGGTTGGCGGCATTTACAGCGATTGCTGTTGCCTCATCCGACAGAGGTGGATCCGTCAGAGTGATCAAAGGCGAAGTGTCTTCAAGGATATCCGTAAACGCCGACAGCGGCAGGCGCGGGGCACTGGCCGGCGCTGGCATGTCTGGCCGGATGATCGCGACGAGGCGCATGCCTTTCCGGCTGGTCAGAGCGGGCGACATATCCGTACCAAGACTGAGGGAAACCTCACCTTTCTTATCGGGCGCAGAGACGGGCACGAAGGCTGCATCGAGCGGCACGGTCTTCAGCCACTCATACGCCGCCGAATAGTGCAGGGGCCTGAGGCTGAACCGGCCTGCCTCGAAGCTCGCGCGATGATCGCCATAGAGGAACGTGCACTCGGCGCGCGCATTCGGGTGAAGGTCCGCCCAGGCCGTGCAATTGATGCCGGGCAGCCAGTTGCCGATGAAGGTTGCGCCGTCAGCCAGGTCTGGCGCCGCGCGGATGGCGTCAGCCAGGAAGACAGGCTCTGCCGGACCGCCCGGAATATAGTAGCGCGGCGTGCCGCCAGCGGCGTCGCGTAATTCGCGGAGAAGGTCTGCTGCCGCCTTCAAACTTTCCTCACGGCGTGAGGATCAGGCCCGTCGCGGGGCTGACATTCGCGTCCAGCGTTTCCTGCCAGGCGCGCGCGATGGCGTCCTGTCCCGCAGACGTCTCAGGCGTTACGAAGTTGGAGGAAGCGCGATAGAAGCTGGCGAGCGACTGGCCCAGCTTTGCATTCAGAACATCAGCGCCCAATTGCTTTGCACGCTCGGCGGCATATGTCGGGACGAAGAAGAATTCCGGTTGCGGTTCCGGCAGCTGGATCGGGGCGCGATTGCCTTCCCAGTCTGTCACGCCGATCACGAGGCTGCGCACGAGGCGGTCCTTGAGGGCGTTGTGCACATCGGCGGTCAGTGACGGGCGGCCGAGGAAATCAACGAAGGCCGTCAGGCCGCGTGCGTGCAGGCGGTCGACATCGGCATAGGTCCGCACCCGACCGTAAAGCCCGGTGGATTCCACAAAGGCCTTGTTGCCTTCGGAGGTAAGCCCCACCGTGTCGACGGTGCCGCGCTGTTTCAGGCAATGGGCGAGCGCCATGGCCGTTTTGGAGGAGGCCGACGAGATGACCACGGTTTCAGGGATCGGGTCGCCCGTCTCCATCAGCGTGTCATCGATCATCCAGCCGGTCGTGAACAGCGGACGGAACAGCATCTGCTGCGCTTCGAAGGCGGCATCATAAGACGGGTCAGCCGCCGTGAAGATATAGGTGTTGTAGATCGGTGCGAGGCCCTGGCGGTGGGCGGCGCCGTCCATGAAGCTCGCCTTGTTTGCCTTGACGGGCTGGACATCGAAATGGTCCGATATCGGAAGATATCCATAGACGCGTTGGCCGGCCTCGACGCCTTCGGCATTTGACTCCACCACGGTCGCGAAGCCCCAGACGGGGACGCGGCCAAAGGTTGGGTCTGCGGCGGGGAAGAAGTCCCAGTATTTCATCGCCACACCAAACGTCGCGTAGGTCACGTTATTGGCGGTCAGGGCGAAGGCCTCGACCTTCAGGCGGGCACAGCCATCGGCCAGCGGGGCGGCGGGTTGTTCAGCCCAGTGGACGTCACGCAGATCGTCGCGGCGGATGAGAAAATCGCTCATGTCTTCGCTTTCGGTGGTTTCCCCGTAAAAGCCGCGATTCGCGCCTGCATGTCAGGCCCCACGCCTTCATTATTGAGGACTTCCCATTGCAGGCCGCTGTCCATGTCGCGGGCATCGGTCGCCTCCAGCAGGCGCTTGTTGGCGGCATGGGAGAAGGCGGAGTTCTCCGTGATCTGTTTTGCCAGCTTCAGGATGGCGGCATCGAACTCAGCGTCCGGAACCACCATTTCCGTCAGGCCGATGCGGAGGGCCTCGTCGGCGCGGATCATTTCGGCGGTGAACATCAGGCGCTTCGCCGTTGCGATCCCGACCCGGCGGGGCAGGCGCTGGCTCATGCCCCAGATCGGGGTGAGTGCCCATTTGGCATGCGTGTCACCAAACCGTGCGCTTTCTGCTGCGATGATGAAGTCTGCGGCGAGCGCCACTTCCAGCGCGCCGGTATAGCAGTGGCCATGCACAGCAGCGATTACGGGCTTCGGCAGATGCTCCATCAGGCGCAGCGTTTCCGAGTGCCAGCCGCGTGACGGCACGGCTTCACCCTCGGCTATGTCGCCAAGGTCGTGTCCGGCAGAGAAGCATTTGCCCGCGCCGCGCAGGACGACACAGCCAATGCTGTCATCCTTGTAGAGGTCAGACACATGCGCCCGCAATTCGCGGAACATGGCCACCGTCAGCGAGTTCAGCTTGTCCGGCCGGTTCAGGGTGAGGATGGCGCAGCCATCATGGTCCTCACGAGTGACGAGCGGCTCACTCATTTGCCGAGATCCACCATCAGGCTGGAAATAGCATGCACGAAATTGTTCGGCGCAATGGTCTGCTCGCCCGTCCATTTCACGTCCGGAAAGCGGGACAGGATCTGGCGGTAGGCGGACTCGAGCTGCATGTTGGCGACACGCTGGCCGAGGCAGACGTGCGGACCGTGACCGAAGGAGAGGTGCTCCTTCGCATTCTCGCGCGTGATGTCGAACCGGTGCGGGTCCGGGAATTTGGACGGATCGCGGTTGGCGGCGGGATAGTACATCACCACCTTGTCACCTTCAGCCAGCGGTTGGTCACCTAGCTCGGTGTCTACGGTCACCGTGCGTCGCATATAGGTCACCGGTGTGACCATACGGATGGCCTCGTGAACGAAGTTCGGGAACAGGTCGTCACTGGCCTGCAGCTTCGCCTTCTGGTCCGGGAACTCGGCCAGCAGGCGCATCGTGCCGGACAGCGAATTGCGCGTCGTGTCATTGCCGGCGAACACGATCAGCAGCCAGGACCCGTCGAGGAATTCCGGACTGAGCGGCTTGCCGTCGATTTCGACATTCGCAATGGCCGACAGCAGGTCTTCCTTCGGTGCCTTGCGCCGCTCGGCCAGCAGATGGCGGCCATATTCAAACATGTTCTGGATTTCCTGCATGAACGCCATGATCTGTTCTGGCGTCACATTGCCGAGGCCTTCCTGCTGGGCCTGGTATTGCGAGGTTTCCAGGAAGTGCATCCAGTGCACCAGCTTCGGCCGGTCGGCGGCAGGCACGCCGAGGATTTCGCACAGGGTGAACAGGGGCAGTTCGGCGGAGAACATCTCCACCATGTCCACGACCGGGCCCTGCTTCTCCATCGCGTCCAGCAGTTCGGTGACATAAGCATCGACGCGCTTGCGCAGTTCCGCCACGAAGCCGGGACGGAAGAAGTGCATGTGCTCCATGCGCAGCGGCGTGTGATAGGGCCGGTCGAGATTGATCAGGCTGTTCAGGCTGGAGGAATGCAGCAGCGGATGGCGCGGCTGGTCCGGCAGGCCGTAGGTCATCAGGATGCCGCCGCGCTGGGACGAATACGTCGCCGGATCCAGCTCAACCTGCTTCACCAGGTCGTAGGAGGTCACGGCCCAGAAGCCGGCGCCTGCCTTTTCCGGATGCCACATGACCGGGGCCTTCTCGCGCATCAGGGCAAAGGCCTCGTGCGTGTAGCCTCCATGATTGGAGAAGACTTCCGGGTCTGTCAGGTCGACCGGCGGGGTAAGATCGAACACCGGCTTACGTGTTGGCGCCTGGGGTGGGGTTTCGACCTGGTAGGTGTCGGTAACATTCTGGAGGGGCATGGTGTGGCCTTACAAGATCTGTTCGATGGGGCGGATGACGATGTCGTTGAGAACCATGTTGCGGGGGCTGTCGATCGCGAAGTGAACCGCTTCGGCGATGTTCTCGGCGTCCAGGCCCTTGTAATTGAAGCGATCGCCGATGCCGGCTAGCACGTCCGGATCCTTGATCGACAGGCCGAGTTCGGTGTTGACCTTGCCGGGATAGATCGTCGTCACACGGATCACACCGGCCGTTTCCTTGCGCAGGCCTTCGGAGATTGCCTTCACGGCATGCTTGGTGCCGCTATAGACGGCGGAGGTCGGGTTGGTCATCAGGCCAGCGACGGACGAGATGTTGATCACGTGGCCTTCGCCGCGTTCCAGCATATGCGAAAGCACAGCATCAATGCCGTAGAGAACGCCCTTGATATTGACGTCGATCATCTGGTCCCACTCTGCCACGCGCCGGTTGGCGAGCGGGGAGAGCGGCATGATCCCGGCATTGTTGACGATGGCGTCCACTTTGCCGAAATGCTTCATCGCGGCCTGGCCGAGCGAGAGCATGTCATTGTGACTTGTCACGTCGGTGACACGCCAGGAGGCGTTCGGGCCGATTTCGGCGGCCAGCTCTTTCAGCCGGTCCTCACGCCGCGCGGCGAGCATGACGTGGGCGCCAGCGGCGGCCAATCGCTTTGCCGTGGCGGCGCCGATGCCGCTCGACGCGCCTGTAATGATAACCGATTTGCCTTCAGTGGACATGCGTGGCCTCCCTTTTGGCGATGGCCACGGGCAGCCTGTGTCCGGCTGTCTCAGCGTGGCTTGGTGCGTTTCCTGCTTGGGGGCACCTTACCGGAAGGGGACCTGCTGCCAAGGCGTGACTTAGGGGCAGGACGGTCCGGGCTCGTGGTCCATTCCTCTTCCTTTTTCGACCCTTTGTTTGCGCGGGATTTTGGCGCAGATCGTGACGCGGTTTTTGGTCCAGACTTGGGTCCGGACTTGGGGCCTGACCTCGGGTCCGGCTTGTTGAACGGTTTCGCGCCGGATTTCTGTGCGGGACCAGAACCTGGGCGGGGCGCGCGTTTCGGCCCAGCTTTGGCGCCGGGCCTGCTCGCTGGCATGGGGGCGCCTTCCGCAAGTTTGGCGCCGCCATAAACGTCACCGATCGCCTGGGAGAGCAGGTCTGGCGGAATTTCGTCCACCTGTCCGGGCTTCAGGTCGATCAGCTCGAACGGGCCATAGGAAATGCGGATCAGGCGGTTCACGATCAGGTTGACCGCTTCGAGGGCGCGGCGCACTTCGCGTTTCTTGCCCTCTGTCAGGGTCACGGTGAGCCAGGTATTGGCGCCCATCTCGCGATCCATCACGGCGGTGATCGGCTGGTAGTGAACGCCGTCCACGGTGATGCCGCTGGCGAGTTCCTCGATCTTCTGCGGCGTGACGGTGCCCTTGGCGCGGACCCGGTAGGTCCGCTGCAGCCCGGTGGACGGCAGTTCCAGCGCACGGGCCAGCGCGCCGTCATTGGTCAGCAGCAACAGGCCTTCGGTGGTCAGGTCGAGACGACCGACGGTCACAACGCGGGGCAGCGTCTTTGGCAGTTCGTCGAAAATCGTGCGGCGGCCTTCGGGGTCGGAATTGGTGGAGATCAGGCCGGCGGGCTTGTGATAACGCCAAACGCGGGTGGCATCGGGCGCCGTGATGGTACGCCGACCGACACGGATAAGCTCTTTACCGGTGACCTTGAAGGCCGGGGAGGTGAGCTTCTTGCCATCGACGGTGACTTTGCCGTCCTCAATAAGGCGTTCGACCTCACGGCGTGAGGCGACACCGGCCCGGGCGAGATACTTGGCGATCCGTTCGCCTTCGCTCCAATCGGGCTCTTCCATAGGTCCGCGCGATTTTGGGGATTTTTTGGGACCGGGGCTGGCGCTGGCAGGATTGCGGCGCGGGCGGCCCGTCTCTCGACGCTCCGTCATATTGGCTTCCTTCATGTATCAGAGGCCCGAATCGGTCATCCGGGCCCCCGATGCAAGCAGAATTGGCCGCTCGCCTATTTCGACAGTTCCGTCAGCAGCACATGCCAGTGCTCCAACGCACCGGGGATGGAGTCGACCGGCACGCGCTCGTTGAGGCCATGCGCGAATTCATCCGACGGCTTCATGAAGATGCCCGTAACGCCATAGGTGTCGATGCCTTCCTTGCGGAAGAACAGGCCATCCGTCGTGCCTGCGGACATGGACGGAATGATCGGCGTGCCGGGTGCCTGGGCGTCGACCGCCTTGCGCAGTGCGGTCATGATCTCCGGGTGCAGCGGCGAGGTTTCGGATTGCGGAAATTCTTCCGGGAAGCTCACGGTGCCGGCATCGCCGACCAGTTCCTGCAGTTTCGCCATCACCTCGCGCGGCGGGACGCCGGGGAAGATGCGGCAATTGACGTTCGCCGTCACGCTCTGGGGCAAGGCGTTCGGGGCGTGGCCACCATTGATTTCGGTCGGCACGCAGGTGGTGCGGGTGATGCCGACGAATTCGGATTCCTGCGCCAGCCGGTTAGCGGCCTCGGCATCTTCCGGATTTGCGGCGAAACGGGTCATCGCTTCGCCCAATTCGCCCTCAGTGCGTTTGGCCGTCTCGGCGAAGAAGGCGAGCGTCAGTTCGCTGGTCTGGACCGGGAAGTGATAGTTGCCGATCCGCTCCAATGCGCCTGACATGTCGACAATGGCGTTGTGCGCGGTCGGCCGGCTGGAATGGCCGCCGGGATTGGTGATGGTGATCTTGAAGTCGGCATAGGTCTTTTCGCCAGCCTGCAGGCTGTAGAAGGCAAAGCTGCCGTCTTCATTCAGCGTGCCGCCGCCGCCGTCGGCGTTCAGCACATAGCGGGCATTCCGGAAGCGCGGCGCGATGGCTTCGGCAGTCTTCTGCGCCGTTTCCTCATCACCGGTCAGTACGAGGATAATGTCATTCGCGGGCTCGAAGCCTTCACGCTTCAGGCGCATCAGCGTCGTCATCAGCATGGTGAGGCCATATTTGTCGTCCAGCACGCCGCGGCCGTAAAAATAGGTGCCGTCGGTTTCCATTGTGAACGGGTCGCGAATCCAGTCCGCCGGATTGGCTTCGACCACGTCCATATGGGCGTTCAGAAGGATCGGGGAGGCCGCGCTCTTGCCGCGATAGGTGGCGATCAGCGTCGCGGTCTCGCCCAGCGGGACGATCTCGATATCGCCCTCAGCAAAGCCGCCCGCTTTCAACTCGCCCGCCAGATACTCCGCATAGGCTGGCACCTTGCCGCGTCCTGCAACCGTGTCGAAGGCGACAGAGTTGCCGAGGATCTCGACGGCCTTGTCGACATCGACCTGGTCCGGCGCTGGTTCGGCATTCGCCTGGGTTGGGGCAGAGACGCAGCCGACAAGCAGCAGCGCGGCGAGACTGGTGAGGATCTTGTGGGTCATTACAAAAAGGTCCGTATGATTTTGTATACAGTGAAGAAGTTACAGCCAATCGCCAGGCCGAGAATGAGTTCGAGCGGGATCCAGATCGGGATCAGGCCTTTGGCCCTGTTCTTGTCCCGGTCGGCCAGAAGGGAGACCAGCCGGCCAAGGCCTGCGCCGATCCAGCCAAGGGCGAGCGGCAGGGCGGCAAAGGCGGCGTAGACGACTGGCAGCTTCAGCGCGATCAGCAGGGCTGCCAGATGTGTCATCAGGAAGAGGCCGCCATAGGTGGCGCGGAACTCCGAATAGCCGCCAGGCCGGGCAGGGTCCGGATCCGCGACAAGGCGGACCACGCCGGAGGCCCAGCGCGGCGAGATCAGCGCCCCAAGCCCCATCGCCGCCCCGGCGGCCAGGGCCACGCAGGAAATGATCTGTCCGTAATGCATACAGCCTCCTCCCGGATGGAGGGAGATTAAGCCGGTTTGCGCCGCTGTCTAATCCCGTTCTCAGTCCCGCGCCGGGCCAGGCTGCGGCCGGAACGACTTTCCGAATTTTAATGTTAGTGGCACTAAAATAAAACTTGCGGGCCGTAAAATTAATGTTATGAGCACTAACATGAATAAAGCAGCCCCCTCCCGCCCGCGCAAACGCGCCTATAACCAGACCGCCCGTGCCGAAGCCGCAGAGGCAACGGCAGAGCGGATCGTCGGTGCGTTCCATGAATTCCTGCAGACAGACTGGTATGAAGATATCAGCCTGGAACGGATCGCAAAGGCTGCGGGGGTTACGGTGCCAACCGTGCTTCGCCGTTTCGGCAGCAAGGAAGGCATTCTCGGTGCCGTCAGAGACAAGATGGAGCGCGAGATCGACGCGCGTCGTATTGCACCCTCCGGCGACGTCGTCGCCATCGTTGACGGCATCGTGCACGACTATGAAGTTTCCGGCGACATGATCCTCCGTGTGCTTGCACTGGAGGATCGTTTCCCGGCACTGAAGGACCTTGCAGACTATGGCAGGGTCCAGCACCGGCAATGGCTGGAACAGTCCTTCGCTCCGCAGCTGGCCGGAAAGACGCCAGCCGAGGTCGAATGGATCCTGGACAGCCTGATGGCGGCGGTGGACCTGTATGTCTGGAAGGTGCTTCGAAAGGATAGGGGGCGGTCACCGCCTGAGACGGCACGGATCATGTGCAATCTCGTGAAAGGAATACTCGACGGGCAATAGGGCCCGCCAGCTATCGGAGAACTGAAATGACCGGCTCAAAGAATGGGTCGTACCTTCTCGCCACGTTCGAAGGAGGAGGCTCTGTTGCGCCTTTTGTTACCGTCGCCCGCAAGCTGATGGCAGAGGGCCATACCGTCCGCATCATGAGCGATGCGGCCAATCGCGACGAGGTCGTAGCCGCCGGCGCACACTTTGTGCCGTGGACCACGGCGCCCAGTAGGGCCGCCCGTGGCCGCGAGCATGAATTCGTGCGGGACTGGGAAATGCCTACGGCCTTTGACGGCTTCTGCCTGATGCTGGACCTTCAGCTGGTCGGCCGGGCTGCGGACTATGCCGCGGACGTCATTGCCGAACTGCAGCGCGAACCCGCTGACCTTGTCGTCGCCAACGACATGCTGCTGGGCGTGCAGCTTGGCTGCGAAGCTATCGGGCAGCCCTTCGTGGTGATGGCCTGCAACGTCATGCCTTATCCCATTGTGCCGGGCATTCCGCCGATGGGGCCGGGCCTCACGCCGGCGGTGACGGACGCCGATCATGCGCTGCATGCGGAAGTCCGCGCCGGCACCCTGGCCATCTTCGACAGCCGCCTGGACCTGTACAAAGCGGCCCGCGCCCGGCACGGCCTGGAACCGCTGGAACATCTGATGGACCAGGTGTTCGCGGCGGAGAAATTCCTGCTGGCCACGACGCGGGCCTTCGACTTCGCGCCGGACGAAATTCCCGATTTTGTGGAATATGTCGGCCCGCAACTCGACGATAACAGATGGTCGAAACCATGGACGAATCCGTTTGCGGAGAAAGACCGGCGGCCGTTGGTGCTGGTCGGCTTCTCGACGACATTCCAGAACCATGCAGGCATCCTGCAGCGGGTGGTGGACGCTCTCGGCCAGCTGCCCGTCCGGGCCGTGGTTACGTTGGGCGGAGCGATCCGTCCGGATGAGGTGGCCGGGACGGCGAACACGGTCGTCGTCCACAGCGCGCCGCATAACGAACTGATGTCGCAGGCGTCGCTGGTGGTCACCCATGGCGGGCATGGCACACTGACCAAGGCGTTGGTGCATGAACTGCCAATGTTGGTGATCCCGCACGGGCGCGACCAGATGGACAACGCCGTCCGGGTCACGCATCGCGGGGCCGGGCTTTCTCTCGCCACGGATGCGGACGTGGAGACGCTGCGGGCTGCCATCGCAAGGTTGCTCGAAGAGCCGGTCTTCGCGGCAAATGCCGCCGCGCTCGGTCGGCGTATCCGGCAGGAAGCCGCTACATGTCAGGTGGAGCATGTTCTGGCGGAACTGGCCCGCAGCCGGGCAGGCCGCCTGCCATCGGCACAGGCCTGCTGAGCCCTTCGGGGTCTCTTCTTTGAAAACTGTAGAATTCTCTCAAGATCCGTAAACGGAGTCACGGACATGAAACCCTGGATATTTGCCGCAGGCGCAGTCCTGCTCGCTGGCGGCTGCATGAAACCAAAATCGATCTTCAGCGAGGAGCCGCACGTTGTTGGCAAGTCGCAGGTGGAGATCGGCGCCTACCTGGCAGAGGTCGGCGGCTGTCACGACTGCCACACGCCCGGCTGGGCGCAGGCCCCCGGCAATGTGCCGGAAGATCAGTTGCTGGCGGGCTCCCCCGTCGGCTTTTCCGGGCCGTGGGGCACGTCTTACCCGGCAAACCTGCGCGTTTCCGTGCAGGCTTCCACCGCGGAAGAGTGGGCCGACATGATGAAGGATCGCAACGGCCTGCCGCCCATGCCGTGGTCCACGGTGAACCATATGAGCCGCGAAGACCTGATGGCGATCCACGCCTATATCAACTCGCTGGGCGAGGGCGGCAACGACATTCCGATGGCCGTTACCGACGGCTCCGGCCCGCATACGGCCTATATCTGGTTCATGCCCGAGCCGCCGGAAAACCATGCGGCCAATCGCTGATCCGTCCGGTATTCTCTCTCCCCCCGGATGACCTGGCGCATCTGCGCTTGACTGCGGGCGGTCCTGAACGGGCCGCCCGCCCATTTTGTCTGGCGTATCCGGATCAGGCCTGCTTGGCCTTGGCGGTGCCGAAGGCATTGATGGCGGGGCGACCGAGGAAGTAGCCCTGGCCGCGGCGGACGCCGAGCAGTTTCAGGGTGCGCAGTTCTGCTTCGGTCTCGATGCCCTCGGCAACGATCTGGGCACTCGTCTCGCGGGTATAGTGCAGGAGGGCCGAGATCAGCGCGCGGCGGGCAAGGTCGGCATCGACATTGCGCGTCAGGCTGATGTCGATCTTCACGAAGTCCGGGCTCAGCTGGATGATGTGGCGAAGCGACGAGTGGCCGGCACCGGCATCGTCCACAGCGATGCGCAGGCCACGCTTGCGTAGCGGGGCGAGGCATTTGGTGAACAGCTCGTAGTCTTCGATGATCGCATGCTCGGTAATCTCCAGCACGATGCGCGACAGCGGAAGGCCGGCAAAGGCCGGAGCGAAAGCGGCGTTGATCACCGTCTGGGGCGAGGCGTTGACCGACACATACTGGTCGGCCGGCAACACGTTCAGCGCCCGGATCGCATGGCGGATTGCGGCGAGTTCCAGTTCCGCCGCGAGGCCGACTTCAGCCGCTTCGGCGAACCAGACATCCGGCGTCCGGTAAGGTTCTGCCGAGAAGCGCGACAGGGCCTCGAAGCCCTTCGGCTGCATGTCGCCCAGGTCGACAATTGGCTGGTAGGCAATCTCGAACGCGCGCTCTTCCAGGACGGACTCGATCCGGATGCGCTTTTCCCTGAGGACACGTTCGGTGCGGTGGTTGGCATGAATCTGCTGCGTCGCGAGATTGGCGAACAGGCGCATGGTCTCAAGGTCGCGAGAGTTCAGGCTCTTGGTCGGCTTCGGGCTGAGGCAGGCGAACATGCCATACACCGTGCCGTCTTCCAGATGGATCGGAATGGCAATGTGCGAACCGATGGGCATGGTGCGCGTGATCGGCAGTGAGACGGCGAGCTGGTTCTCGGACGTGTCCGGGATCATCTGGGGCAGGCGCCCGGCAACGATCAGACCGCAATAACCTTCGTCAATGCTGCGGCTGGCGCCGGCGCGGATCAGGTGCTCATAGCCCGGCGCGTCGACATTGCGGTAGACGGCTCGTCCGTTCACGAACTGCGAAAGATACGCCACAGGCATGTCGAGATGCTGGCGGATAGCGCGCAGCGATGACTCGATGATTTGCGGCGACGTCTCCGACGGCCCCTGCAGCATGGATGGTTCTAGCTGGAATGCGGACATCATAGCCCTCCCAATGGGCGCGTTGCCAAAATAATGAATCCCCCTGCCGTCCTGGCAGCTCTCGCTCAAACTTAATTAGTTTTTTTTAAGCTTGTGGTTCCGGAAACGGGGGAATTGGGAGGGCAGAATTGCAGACTTGGAAACCATGATCTGCGGGGCAGAGGTGGGGTCAAACCACCCCGGAGTCTTTCCAGGCTTCCTTGGGCCAGCGGCGGTGTTGCCAGAACCATTGGCCAGGATGGGCGCGGACCTGGGCTTCGAGGAAATTGGTGATGCGCGTGACAGAGCGCAGGATGTCGGCATCCGCATCGCCGGTGTTTTCCGGCACAAAGGGCTCGTGAAACTCGATCCGGAAGCGGGCCGGCCCGGTGCGCGTGGTGGACACCGGCACGATGGGCACCTGGTATTTCAGCGCGAGGCGCGTCGGGCCGGGCGCAGTCATCGCGTCACGACCGAAGAAGGGCACGGCGATGCCTTCATTGAACTTCTGGTCATTCATCAACGCGATGGGCGAGCCCTTGCCCAGCGCCCGCATCAACTCGCGTGTGCCGATGCCTTTCGGCGCATTGATGGCGGTGCCGTAATCGTGGCGCAGCTTGGAGATCCGCCGATCGATGTGGGGATTGTTCAGGGCGCGATAGGTCATCACGGCATGCGGGATACGCTTGGTGATGGCGGCAGGCATGATTTCCCAATTGGCAAAATGGCCGGAGATGAAGACCGCGCCCTTGCCGCTATCGCGGATCCGGTCGAGCACGTCGAGGCCGACAATCTCCACCCGCCCGGACGTGTACGGATCGATGGCGGGCAGGTGCGGCAGCTCACCGGCGGTGCGGCCAGCCGATTCCCAGGCGGCGAGGGCGGTCTCTTCCACCTGCGCCTCACTCCAGTCCGGGAAAGCCATTTTCAGGTTGCGCCGCATGGTCTTGTGCTGCGACAGGCGTGGACCGATCTTGCGCAACAGCCAGGCACCGAAATTGGAGGCCCGGTCAGGTCCCATGGCCCGGACGGGCGCCCAATAGATCCAGTCCCACGCGAAAGTTTCCAGCCGCCACTGAACCCGCTGCCAAAAACTGGCGCGGTTATCGATGTCCTTCGGGCGGACATATCCAGGCTGCTGGTTCGGGTCGCTCATGCTGTCACAGGGCTGAGAACGGGAGTGAGGAGTGCGGCAAGCGCTGCCTCATCTTCAAAGCGGGCTTCGACGGGAAAGACAAGGATGCGTGCCTGCTCGTCAGTTGGCAAGCGCACATGGTCTTTCGATGTGGTGATCAGGCGCGCGCCATGGCTGGCGGCGAGATCGTGCAGGAATCTGAGGTCACCGGGCGTGAAGGCGTGATGGTCGCCATAGGGGACGCCCTCGCGCAGGTCTGCGCCTGCGTCTTTCAATGCGTCGAAGAATTTCACGGGCCGGCCAATACCGGCAAAAGCCACCAGCGGGCCTTCGGGCACCCTGCCTGACGGAGAAAGTCCGGCGCGAACGACCGGCAGGCGGGACTTCTGCACCGCCGACAGCTCCTTGCCTTCGCCCATCAGGATCACGCCATGGGCGCGCGCAAGACCGTCGGCAACGGGCTCTCGCAGCGGTCCTTTGGGAAGGACAAAGCCGTTGCCGAACGGAGCGGCGGCGTCGATCACGATGAGGGAAACGTCTTTGGCGATAGATGGGTTCTGGTGGCCGTCATCCATGACGATCAGCTGCACGCCGTCTGCGGTCATGGCGCGGGCGGCCTCGGCGCGGTCGCGTCCGATCCAGGCTTCGCCAGTCGCGGCCAGCATCAGCGGCTCATCACCGACATCGGCCGCTGTGTGCGTGGCTGGGTCGACCTTCAGCGGGCCTTCCAGCTTGCCGCCATATCCGCGCGACAGGCTGGCTGCGCGGAGGCCCGCCTCAGCGGCGCGGCGGCGGATGGCCTCGACCACGGGCGTCTTGCCGACGCCGCCGACGGTGAGGTTGCCAACGCAGATGACCCGCGCGGGGATGGTCTCGGATTGCGCTCGGGCGAGCTTGCGCCGGATGCCGAACGTGTAGAGCCCGGCCAGCGGCGTCAGCAACAGGCGGGTCAACGGGGCAGCTTCACGCGATCGTGGGTCCAGCCCTGCCGACCAGAAGTGGGGCGCCCTCATTCCAGCAGTCCTTTTTCCGGCAGCAGCGGGCGGATCACGTCCAGCGTTGCTTGCATCGGTACGTCGGCCTCGTATTCAAGCAGGTCGAGCGAGGAACTGGATGGCCCCTCCATCGTGACCATGGCGCGGCCAATGGCCTTGGGCGTTTTGAGCAGACGGATCAGGCCGCGTTCTTCAAGGTCCTTCATCATGTCGGAAAAATTGAACACGTCCGGGCCGGACACGACCGGCTTGCCGAGGCGGATCGGCTCCAGCGGATTGTGTCCGCCGACATTCGGTGTGTGTCCGCCGCCGAGATAGACGGCGTCGGCGAGGCGGAACCAGATGCCCATCTCGCCCATCGTGTCGGCCAGCAGCACGCGCGTGCGAGTGTTCGGCGCTTCCCCCCTTGAGCGGCGGGCAAACGGAATGTTGCGGGCGCGCAGCAGCTCTTCAATCTCCGATCCACGCTCGGGATGGCGCGGAGCGATGATCAGCGCAGCGTCCGGCGTGGCCTTCATGGCGTCCAGGAAGAGGGCCTCCTCGCCAGCATGGGTGGAGGCTGCGAGATAGCATTTGCGCAGGCCTTTGAAGCCCTCATGCATGCGGCGCAGCTCGGTATCGTTCGCCGAGGGCGGGGGCAGGGAAGACTTCAGATTGCCTGCGCAGGCCACCGGCTTGCCCATCAGATTGGCGAGGCGGCGGGCGGTGTCTTCATCGGCGGCGATCACGGCATCGAACCGGCCGACGAGGGCGCGGAATGTCTTGTGGAAACGCTGCCAGCCCCTGGCCGACTTCTCGGTCATGCGCGCATTGACCAGCGCGCGCTTCGATTTGGCCTTTTCGGCTTCGAGGATCAGGTTCGGCCAGATTTCCCCTTCGCCGAAGATGCAGAGGCTGGGCCGCCAGTGGCGGATGAACCGGCGCGCCGCAGCGGGCGTGTCGACAGGGGCGACCGTATAGACGGCATTGTCCGGCAGCATTGGCCCGATCAGGCGGGCGGAGGTCTGTGTCTGGCTGGTGAACAGCAGCATCAGGTCCGGGCGCTCGTCCAGCAGCCGGTTGCCCAGTTCGAGGAGCAGCCGGGATTCGCCGACGCTCGCCCCGTGGAGCCAGATCAGGGAGCTGCCGGTGCGCAAGACGGGCAGGCGCTTCGCCATCCGCTCATGCAGGCGTGAAAAGTCTTCCTTGCCCTTGGAGACACGTGCACTCAGCACAAAGCCCAGGAAAGGCGACAATGCGCTGGTAAGGACGCGGTACACGTGCAGCGCGAGGGTCATTTAGGGGCGGGATCCGTTCTGGTTTCTGTCTTGCGACCGCACAGCATATCAGCCCGGTGGGTCGCTTCATCAAGTCGTACCTGCAACTCGGCTTGCAGCGTTTCCGGGGCGGCTGTTCGTGGTGCTGCAATTGGAGGGCCAAGTATGATGGCTCCGCGCGTAAACGGAAAGGGAATGATGAAGCCGTCCCAGGTCTTGAGGCGCCAGGCCGGATTAACCGACAGGGCGTAGGGCACGATCGGGGCGCCGGCGCGCTGGGCAATCATGATGGCGCCGGGGCTGACCTGTTCAGCCGGGCCGCGTGGGCCATCTGGTGTGATGCAGACTGCGCAGCCGCTTTTCAGCAGGCGCGTGGCTTCTGCAATGGCCCGGACGCCGCCTTTGTCCTTGTTGCGCTTTTTCTTGTTTGCTGCAGACCCGCGGATCGCATGCAGGCGCAGGTGGTCCAGCGCGCGCGCGACGGCTTCGCCGTCAGGAGACAGCGAGATCAGCATCGCCGCGCGGTTGGTCCGGTCTTTCCATGTCCGGATCAGGCGAAGCCATCCAGAGGGCAGGATCATGATGCGCGAGTGCCACGCCGCCACGACGATCCCGTCATGATCGCGCCAGGCCTGGCGGGCGGCAGGATCGACCTCGATGGTCCAACGCACCGTGTGGGCCACAAGCGCCATCCAGGCCCAGATAAGGCGGCCGAGCAGGGCGGCGACGAAGGAAGACCGGAGCAGCGATTTCATCGCGCGGCTTATAGCGTGCTTTGCTGAAGGGACCACGCATTGTCGCAGGTCGGAGTGAAGGGGGCGGGGTGGGGGATGGTGGGCGATGCAAGGTTCGAACTTGCGACCCCTGCCGTGTGAAGGCAGTGCTCTACCACTGAGCTAATCGCCCGGCCCTGAAGAGAGCGTGGGTTAATCCGACTGAGTCGGCAGGTCAAGACGGGAAAGCTGAAGCAAGTGTATCCGGCGGGTGTCCCGTGATTGGATGACAATCTCAGAGAAGTTATGTGACAAGTACGTCATAGCTGCTATGCAAAGACATGCCTAATCGCATGACAAGGAGCTGTGAATTTGTTGCCCAATTGCGGCCAAATTTGGGCTGTCCCCTATATACGGGACAGCCGTTCCATAAGGGCTTTACGTATTTTTGCACAAAACATGCGTTTGGTGTTTGCGCTACCCTGAATTATGAACGGATGTTCAGTATGAACATCCGTTCATCAAATAACATTACATTGGTTTCATTTGAAATAGGTCTTGAGATTACCGGCCAACATTGTCATTTTGCAGTCACAGGAGACGAGCCGCGAACGGCTCGCAAGTGTTGACCCTAAGAAGGACAGGCAGGGGTGGTAACGCCCCGGATAAAAAAAGCCTGAAGAGAGAGAAAAATGAAAGACTGGTGTGACGAAGAAGGCGCTAAGCGCCTGCGCGAGAAAATTGCTGCCTATTGGGCCGAGCGTGGCTACGAAGTGGATGTCGATCTGATCGACGCCGGCTTTGTGCCTGCCATGCGTAGCGCCCGGACGGATGTGCGCAGCAACATGATTAACGGCATGCCCCGCCGCCGGATCAATCCGGATGCAGCGTCGGCACGTCCGAGCTATCGCCCGCGCGCTGAAGCAACTGCCTAACCGATCAGGCGCGAGAGCGCCTCGGGTAGCAGGGAATAGTGGGTAACGACGGCGTCCGCGCCAATCGCTTCCACTGACTCCGCTTCATAGCCAAATGGCACGAATATGAAGGGCAGTCCGGCATTCCGGGCTGCCCTTTCGTCTGTCCGGCTGTCACCCACCATGATGGCGCGGGCGGGATCGCCCCCGGCTGCCAGGATGGCGCGCACGATATGGTCGCCGTCCGGTTTTTTTGACGGCACGCTGTCAGCGCCGAGGATCGCAGCAAAGCGGGGCGCGAGCCCGAGCGCTTCCAGAAGCTGATCGGACAGGTCCTGTTTCTTGTTGGTACAGACCGACAGGATAGCTCCGGCGGCGGCGAGTTCGTCGAGGATCTCCGGCGCCCTGTCGAACGGGCGGGAACCGACCGAGATGTGTTCAGAATAGTACACAAGGAAGCGATCGAAGAGCGCGTCCAGACCGGCTTCGGACGGGGTGATGTTCTGGTGCGCCATGCCCTGGCGGATCATCGCCTTGGCGCCGTGGCCGATCATGCCGGCGACAGTCTGCAGGTCGACTTCCTCCAGTCCTGCATGCGTCAGGACGTGGTTCAGCGCGTTCAGCAGATCCGGCGCGGTATCGACCAGCGTGCCGTCGAGATCGAACACCACGGTCCAGCCATTGAGCCATCCTGTCATGTCTGCTCCAATTCCCGCTCGCCCCTCGCCTTGAATCGGCCTTTGATCTAGGCGAATGGGCGTAGGAAAGCGAGAGGGCCCCTGCCATGAGCCAGACAGCCAGAAACCGCGCAGCCGTGATCCTTGCAGCAGGCAAGGGGACGCGCATGAAGTCGGACCTGCCGAAGGTGATGCACGCCGTTGGCGGGCGGCCCATGGTGGACTGGTCGATTGATCTGGCGCGCCAGACCGGCTGCGCCCGTATCGTCGTGGTTGTGCATCCGTCACAGCAGGTTCTGATCGACCATATTGCAGGTCTGCCGGGCGATATCGCGGTGGCCTTCCAGGACCCGCCCATGGGGACAGGGCATGCTGTAAGGTGCGCTGAGCGTGATCTTGATGCGTTCGACGGTGATCTTGTGGTGCTCTATGGGGACTCTCCGCTGGTGCCATCTGCAGCCATAGAGGACCTGTTCGGCGCGCTTCAGCGCGATGCGTCCATCGGCGTGCTCGGTTTCGACACGGAAGCTCCGAAGCTCTACGGCCGGCTCATCACATCGGGCGACGGCGAACTGGAAGCCATCGTCGAGGCACGCGAGGCGACGCCGGAGCAGCTTCAGGTGACGCTGTGCAATTCCGGCGTCATGGCCGGCGACGCGGCGGGGATGTTCCGCCTGTTGCAGAAAGTGACGAACGAGAATGCCAAGGGCGAATACTACCTGACGGACCTGGTTGGCCTTGCCCGCGCCGAGGGGCTGCGGTGCCGGGCGGTGCGTTGCGCGGAAGCAGACCTGATCGGCTGCGACACGAAAGCGGGCCTTGCCGAGGCCGAAGCGGTCTTCCAGGCCCGCGCGCGCCGGGACGCGCTGGAGGCGGGCGTTACGCTGGTGGCGCCGGAGACCGTGTTCTTCGCGCATGACACCGTGATCGAAGCAGATGCGCTGATTGAGCCGAACGTGGTGTTCGGCCCCGGCGTGACGATCCGGACCGGCGCGAAGATCCGGGCCTTCAGTCATCTGGAAGGCGCCGAAATCGGCCCCGGCGCATCGGTCGGTCCGTTCGCACGGATGCGTCCCGGCGCGGTGCTCGAAAAGGACGCGTTCGTCGGCAATTTCGTCGAGGTGAAGAATGTCCGCATGGCCGAAGGCGCCAAGGCGAGCCATCTGTCCTATCTCGGCGACGGCGAAGTTGGCGCGGGGGCGAACATCGGCGCCGGTACGATCTTCTGCAATTATGACGGCTTCTTCAAATACCAGACGAAGATTGGCGCCGGGGCCTTTGTCGGCTCCAATTCGGCGCTGGTGGCTCCGGTAACGATTGGCGACGGCGCCTATATCGGCAGCGGCAGCGTGATAACGAAAGACGTTGCGGCGGATGCGCTGGCGGTGGAGAGATCAACACAAATGGAACGCAAGGGCTGGGCGTCGGCGTTCCGCGAAAAAATGGCGGCGCGAAAGGCCGAAAAGAAAAAGGGCTGATGATGGCAAACGAAATGGAAAAACAGAACGCGGCGGCGGCGGCGATGGAATATGTCGAAGACGGCATGACCATCGGCCTCGGCACCGGATCGACGGCGAAATACTTCGTCGACATGCTGGCGGAAGAGATCGCGGACGGCCTTGTCGTGCGCTGTATCGAGACCAGCGAGCAGACGCGCCGCCAGGCCGAGAGCCTTGGCGTGCCGCTGATCCCATTCGAGCAGATCGAGCGTATCCACCTCACCGTGGACGGCGCCGACGAGGTGGACGAGTATGGATACCTCATCAAAGGCGGCGGCGCGGCCCTGCTGCGCGAGAAGATCATCGCCAATGCCAGCGATCACATGGTGGTGATCGCCGACCCGTCGAAACAGGTTGAACGGCTGGGCGCATTCCCGCTGCCGGTAGAAGTAACGCCCTTCGGCTACACGATCACGGCGAAGAAGGTTTATGACGCGCTATGTGCCAGCGGCATCGACCGTCCGCGCGTGGAATTGCGCGCGCAGCCGGGCGGAAAGCTGGTTGTCACCGATGGCGGAAACTACATTCTGGACTGCCACTGCCAGAAGATCCCGGATGCGGAATCGCTGGCGGCGCGCCTGTCCAATGTGCCGGGCGTGGTCGAACACGGATTGTTTATCGGCATCGCCCGAACGGTGATCATCGGCAATGAGAATGGCGCGACGGTGTTTGAATTCTGACACGCGGACGCCCATATCCGCCCGCAGACCCATTCCACCCAAGGACCTGACCCATGGCTGAGCACGCTTACGACTTCGACCTTTTTGTGATCGGAGGCGGCTCTGGCGGAGTGCGCGCGGCGCGTATCGCGGCCCTTGCCGGTGCGAAAGTGGCTGTGGCCGAGGAATACCGCATGGGCGGCACGTGCGTGATCCGCGGCTGTGTGCCCAAGAAGTTCATGGTCTATGCCAGCCAGTATGGCAAGGACATCGCCAAGTCTGCCGGCTATGGCTGGCGCGTGGGCGATGTTTCATACGATCACGGATCTTTCGTCGCGGGCATGCATGCGGAAGTGGACCGCCTGTCGGGCATCTATTCCCGCAACCTGAAAAATGCCGGTGTGGATATTTTTGAAGAGCGGGCCGAGTTCGTCGACGCGCACACGCTGCGCCTGAAGACTTCCGGCAAGACGATCACGGCAGACAAGATCCTGATCGCCGTCGGCGGCGCGCCCTGGCGGCCTTCGCCGGATGAGCTGCCGGGCGTCGAGTACACCGTCTCCTCGAATGAAATCTTCCACCTCGAAGACCTGCCGAAGCATATCGTCATTGCGGGCGGCGGCTATATCGCGGTCGAGTTCGCGCACATCTTTGCCGGGCTGGGCGTGAAGACCTGTCTTGTCTATCGCGGCGAAGAAGTGCTGCGCGGGTTTGACGGCGATGTGCGCACTGCCGTGCATGAAGGCCTGAAAGAGGCCGGTGTGCGCGTGGTGACGGGCGCCGTGTTCGAGAAGATCGAAAAGCGCGACGGTACAGACCTGCCGCTGCATATCAGCCTGTCGAATAGCAGCCATATTGATGCCGATGTCGTGATGATGGCGGTTGGCCGCCGTCCGAATACGGATGGACTCGGTTGTGACGCGGCAGGCGTGGCGCTGGACGACAAGGGCGCGGTGATCGTCGACGAATGGTCGAAGACCAATGTTGCGAATGTCTGGGCCGTGGGCGACGTGACCGACCGCGTGGCGCTGACGCCCGTGGCCATCCGCGAAGGCCATGCCTTTGCCGACACCGAGTTCGGCGGCAATGCCTGGCACTTTGACCATTCGGACATTGCCACCGCAGTGTTCTCGCAGCCGGAAGTCGGCACCGTGGGCCTCAGCGAAGAAGATGCCCGCAAGGCGCATGGCGCCGTGGATATCTACAAGACGCAGTTCCGCCCGATGAAGAACATGCTGAATGGCGACAAGAGCCGTGTTCTGATGAAACTGGTCGTTCGTCAGTCAGACGAGAAGGTTCTGGGCGTCCATATGGTGGGCGATGACGCGGCGGAGATCATTCAGGCTGTCGGCATCGCCATCAAGATGGGTGTGACCAAGCCGGACTTTGACCGCACCTGCGCGGTGCACCCGTCTGTGGCGGAAGAGCTGGTCACGATGCGCACGAAATGGGTGCCTGAGGTGAAGAGCAACGCCTAGTGCGTCTCGTCGCTGAGGGCTTTCAGTTCCAGCGCAATCGTCTTCAGGCTCTCGCGGATCTGCTTCAGCCCGCCGCCGCGTCCGGAATGGATGGCCAGCTGTTTCCAGGCTGGCTGTCCGCTCTGCGGCGCTTTGACGGCGAGGTGTTTCGAGCGCGGCAGGGCGGATTTCAGCAGCGCCCTGGACAGCGGGAAGCCCGCCACCTTGTCGAACTCACCATTGCGGGCATCGGCCTCGAAGGTCGACTGTTCTGAGCGGCCAACGGCATTGAACAGGACTGAAAGCGCCGGGCGCTTGCCGACGGGGATCTGCGTCCGGATCACTTCGTTGAGCAATTTCACGCCGCGCAGGGAATAGATGTCTGTGTGCATCGGCGCGACGACGCGGTCCGCCGCTTCCAGCGCGCAGCGCGTCAGGAAGGTCGCGTTGGGGTTGGTGTCGAACACGATCAGATCATATTCGCTGCGATAGAAGTCCACCTGGCGCAGGAAGTGGCGCTTGATCCGCTCCAGCGCGTCATTGTCGGTGGCGAAGGCGTATTTCGAAATCTCGAACTGGCCGGAGATGATGTCGAACCGGCCGGGAGAGCTGTTCCCGTCGGCCATGATGTCGTGGATGAGGTTGTCGCGGGCGACCGGCGCAAAGGGCTCGGTCGAGAGTTCCAGCCAGTTTTCCGCCGGGCTCTGCGCATCACGGGCGTGCAGGCGCGAGCGCTCGAATAGCGAAATGACGGAGCGGTCGACGGAGGCGCTCTCGTCGGCTGTGTCCATCTCGTAGAAGGTCTGGGTGAGATTGTATTGCGGATCGAGGTCGATCAGCAGGATGCGCCCGCCGGCCATGGCGTGCCAGGCGCCGAACACCTGCGCCGAGATCGTCGTTTTGCCGACCCCGCCCTTCAGGTTCATCACCGCGATGACGGGGCATTTGCGCTTGTAGGCGGCCAGTGTCTCGGCGACGAGCTGGTCGAGCCCGTCCGGCATCGTGCTGGAGAGGCGCAGGTGCGGCTGGACTTCCTGCTTGAAGAAGCCGTTCAGGCGCGCCTTGTCGATCTGGTAGGGGATCAGCGGCAGGCCGAGCGCCTTGGCGCGCTCCACATCCTGCCGTACGGCCTTCGAGCGCACCGAAGTGGCCGAGACCAGCACGATCATCGCGAACGCGTTGTCGATGTCCGCATTGTTGCGGGAGCGGTGGTTTTCGTCGTCCGGCGAGAACTTTGCCGGGATGGACGCCGCCCGCATGACCTCGTGAAGCTTCAGGAGGTCGTCGAGGTCCAGCGTGGAGTGGGCGATGTAGACGTGAGACATGATCTCGCGGTGGTCCTTCAGGCTTGCCTCAGGCTGTTTCTAGTAAAGGGAGGCGGGATGATTCCGCCACCTTTGTGCTGTGAAATTATGGTGAAACTTGAGCCATCGCCTTCCATGTGATTAATGCGGCCATCAATGGAGCGTAAGATGAGCAACTGGACCCCTTCCGACTGGCGTAACCTGCCTGCGAAGCACATCCCGGGTGATTACCCGGATACTGCAGCACTTGCTGCAGTTGAGGGTCGTCTGCGCTCGTTTCCACCGCTTGTGTTTGCGGGGGAAGCCCGACGCCTGAAAACCCGCCTCGGAGAAGTGGCGGACGGCAAGGCATTCCTGCTGCAGGGCGGCGATTGCGCCGAAAGCTTCAAGGAATTCCACCCGGACAACATCCGCGACACGTTCCGCGTGATTCTCCAGATGGCGGTTGTGCTGACCTTCGCTGCGGCCAAGCCCGTGGTGAAAGTGGGCCGGATCGCCGGCCAGTTCGGCAAGCCGCGCTCGGAGCCCATCGAGACCATCGATGGCGTGACGCTGCCGTCCTATCGGGGCGACAACATCAACGGCATGGATTTCACGCCCGAGAGCCGCATCCCGGACCCGGAACGCCTGATTCAGGCCTATTCGCAGTCGGCGGCGACGCTGAACCTGCTGCGGGCCTTCAGCAATGGGGGCTATGCGAGCCTCTCCAACGTGCATCGCTGGATGCTCGGCTTCGTGGATCGCAGCTCTCAGGGCGAGCGATACGAGAAGCTGGCGGACCAGATCTCGGCCTCGTTGCGCTTCATGGAAGCGGTCGGCCTCAACGCCGAAACCGTGCCCCAGATGGCGCAGGTGGAGTTCTACACCAGCCACGAGGCGCTGCTGCTTGGCTATGAAGAGGCGCTGACCCGCATCGATTCCACGTCGGGCGAATGGTACGACACCTCCGCGCACATGCTGTGGATCGGTCACCGGACGCGTCAGCTGGATCATGCCCACGTCAATTTCTGCAAGGGGATCCGGAACCCGATCGGCATCAAGTGCGGCCCCGGCATGGAGCCGGACGAGCTTGTCCGCCTGATCGAGGCGATCAACCCGCAGGATGAGGCAGGCCGGATCACGCTGATCTCGCGCTTCGGCTCTGAAGGCGTTGCCAAGGGGCTGCCCCCGCTGGCGCAGGCTGTGAAGAAAAGCGGCCGCAAGGTCGTCTGGTCCTGCGATCCGATGCACGGCAACACGCTGAAGACCGACAGTGGCTTCAAGACGCGTCCGGTGGACCGCATCCTCTCCGAGGTGCGCCAGTTCATCGATGTGCTGAACGCCGAGGGCTGCTATCCGGGCGGGGTTCACTTCGAGATGACCGGCCAGAACGTCACCGAATGCATCGGCGGCGCGCAGGCGATCTCTGAGGACGACCTTTCCAGCCGCTACCACACGCATTGCGATCCGCGACTTAACGGTGAGCAGGCGCTGGAGCTGGCCTTCCTGGTCGCAGAGAAGCTGCAGGCACTCGGCAACGGCAAAGACGCGGCACGCAAAGCCGGCTGACACGTCCGAAAATCCGGACGTCGCGATTCTTGTCCTTCAGGACACGGAAAATTCACAAGGCCGGAGTCGATCCGGCCTTGCTTCGCACCACACAATCAAACACATAACGCAGCCCGGCGTCTGACGCCGGGCAGAGGATATTCCAATGCGGAGCATGAACTGGCCGGCCTGGGTCCGGCCTGCTGACATTATCGATTTGTTGCGCCTGTCGGTGCCCATCGCCATCTCACGGATGTCGATGATGCTGATGAGCATGACAGACGCCATCGTGCTGGGCCAGTTCGCGCCCGGCCAGCTGCCCTTTGTGCTGAACTCCTGGCTGCCCATGGGCGTCACGCTGGGCTTCAGCATGGGCATCCTGATCGGGGTGCAGGTCCTGACCTCAGAAATGCTTGGTATCGGCCGGCATGCACAATCAGGACGTATTTTCCGGCGCGGCCTGTGGGCGGCATTGGCGCTGGGTTTTGCGCTGATGGCGCTTGTGGTGATGGTGGCAGAGCCGCTGTTCCACTGGCTGTTTGTGGAGGTGGCGCCACATTCGGATGCGACAAACCTTGTTAATCCGGAATATGTCGCCGCGTCGACAGCTTCGGTGACGCGCATTCTCGCATACGTCCTGCCGGGCTTTACCATCTCCACCGTGTGCGGGCTCTATCTGGAGGCTCTGCGCCGTCCGGTGCTGGTGGCGGTCATCAGCTATGGCGGTGTGCTGCTCAATATCGTTCTGGACCTTGGCTTCGTTGGCGGCTTCTGGGGCCTGCCTCAGATGGGCGCCGAGGGCGTTGCGATTGCGACGACGGGGTCGCGCTATGCCATCGCCCTGATGATGTTCGTGGCGGTCGTCTTCCTGACGCCGGCTTTCCGGGCCTCGCCAAAGAGTGAGCCGGGAGAGGGGCGCCGTCAGTTTGAAGTCGGCATCGGATCGGCCATCAGCAATGTGGCGGAGTGGGGCGGGTTCAACCTGACTTTCACCATCGCGACCTGGATCAGCCTGTCGGCAAATACTGTGTACGGATACACGATCCAGCTCATCGGCTTCTGCTTCATGTTCTACATGGGCATCGCGTCGGCAACGAGTGTGCGGGTCGCCGAAGCCTTCGGACGGGGCAACAGGCAAGAGGTCGTCAATGCCGGCCGGCTGGGTGTTGCGGCAACCCTCCTGACGGGGATCACGCTGGGCCTGTTGCTGGCAGTCTTCCGCGAGCCGCTGTCGCACCTTCTGGTGAAGGAGGATGCCGTGATCGATGGTGTGCTGATCGCACCGGCGATTGCGTCACTGATGTTCCTTGCAGGGGCGATGACGCTGTTCGATGGCTTGCAGGCAACCTCGTCCTACGCGCTTCGGGCACAGGAGATCGTCTGGTCGCCCAGCCTGATCCATATCGGTTCGTTCTTCCTGGTGATGCTGCCGACCTGTTACTGGTTCGGCATCGTGCAGGGGCACGGGGCGAGAGGGATGATGGAAGGGGCGTTGATCGGCGTGTTCGTGGCTGGCACGTTGCAGACGCTGATGCTGGAATTGAAAGCGGCGCGACCATTGTCTGGACGCGCCGCCTGAATTCTCTTTTCACTCCGCGGACGGAGCGGACTTTAGAGATCTTTCATCGCGGAGGCTGGCTTGAAGGCAGCCGATGTCTTCTCCGGAATCTTGATCGGTTCACCGGTTGCCGGGTTCCGGCCGGTGCGGGCATTGCGGGTTTTCGGCGCGAAAGTGCCGAAGCCTGCGATTGCGACCTGCTTACGCGATTTCACCGCGTCAGCGATCGTGTCGAATACAGCATCAACCGCTTTGCCGGCGTCGCTTTGCGACAGGCCCGATGCAGCGGCCACTGCCTTCGTAAGTTCACCCTTGTTCATACGGGTTCTCCTTTGAGTTAAACGGCGATGCCCCGCCGTTGGTTCGACTAGTCCACGATTCGTAATCGGTGAACACGCCGGATTCCCAATAGACACGGGCTATGTGCCTGGAATCCAGCCCTCTTCGGCCTGAATTTTCGCGTTTTGTGCCTGATCCAGGCTTTTGGCTGTGGAAAAAGCAGCTGAAAGCGCGTTTTTTTCGTCCAGGGCCGCGTAGTGATGGGCGATTCCACGAACCTGGGCCTCGTCGGCGGTTTCGCCGGATTCGGGTTTTACCCCGATCAGGGAGGGGTAAATCTCGGTTATCACGACCTTAACGCCGTCCAGATCCTCCTCCGTCAGAGGGGCGCTGGGGTCGAATTCGAAGGGCCAGATCCGGGCGTCTGGCCAGGCCTGACGCAGGGCATGGACGTGCGGAATGCCGGTCAGCGACTGGCTGCCCACGCTGCCCGTATAAGCAAGCTGCCAGGCCGACTTTGGCTGGCCTTTTTTAGTGTCGCGCAGATGCGTTTCGACGATGCGGAATTCCGGCAGCGGCGCGTCTTTGAATTCCGGCTTTGTGGAGCCGAGCGTTGAGACAACATCGCGGGCCGGCGCGCCCCAGAACGGGAACGGGCCTTTCGAAATCGCGTAGTTCATGCCTGCCGCGATGGCGTAGCGTGCGTTCGAATTGTCCGGCTTGTCTTTCAGCTTGGAAGCAAGGTGCGCGTGCATGGCTTGCCACGGCGCCGTATCCTCACCCAACTTCAGGCCGAGCGCTTCTGCGGTGCCGGCAGGATAGCCGAGCGAGAAGTCAAAGCCGAGCAGGACACGGTCGCCGCGCTTGGTCAGCTTGCCGACCATGTCCTCAAGGAAAGCGCGCGCCTTCAGACGCGTATCGATGTTCACCGCACGAAACTGCAGCTTCAGACGGGCATCCTTGGCGAGGAGGCCGATCCAGATCGAATTGGCTCCTGTCGCCGGCTTGGATGCCGCGCTCCAGTCTACCATGATGTAAGCGTCGAAAAGGCGCGCCATAACTACCCCAGTTTTACGAGCATCTTGCCCGTGTTTGCTCCGCTGAAGAGGCCGATGAAGGCGTCTGGTGCCTTGTCGATTCCCTCCATCACGGTTTCCTGGAATTGCATTTGCCCCGCAGCGATCCATTTGGCCATATCTGCAATGAAGGCGGGCTGCATATCGGCATGCGTCGACACGATGAAGCCCTGGATCTTCAGCTGTTTGCCGACGACCTGGATGATATTGTGCGGACCAACCGGCGTGCCGGTTTCGTTATATTGCGCGATCATCCCGCACTCGGCGAAGCGCGCCATCGGGCGGGCGACTTCGATGGCAGCGGTCAGGTGGTCGCCGCCGACATTGTCGAAATAGACGTCGATGCCTTTCGGGGCAGCTTTGCGCAGGGCGGCGACGAGGCCGTCAAAGCCTTTGGCCTCTTTGTAGTCGATGACATGATCGGCGCCGAGCGACTTCACGAAGGCGCACTTGTCCGGTCCGCCGGCGGAGCCGATGACGGTGCAGCCTTTGATCTTGGCGATCTGGACCACGGTGGAGCCGACAGCGCCAGCGGAGCCGGAGACGAAGACCGTGTCGCCTTCTTTCAGCTCTGCCACGCGCAGGAGGCCGGCATAGGCCGTCAGACCCGGCATGCCCGCGATACCGAGGAAGGCGCTGTCCGGCAGGCCGGTGGCGGGCAGCTTCATGGTCATGGCGCTGGCCGGCTCGCCGACCCAGGCGGTGCGCCAGCCATTCATGGACTGGACGAGGTCGCCCACCTGGTAGTCCGGATGGTTCGAGGCGGTGACCCGGCCAACGGCGCCGCCGGTCATGGTTTCGCCGATGGCGAAGGGCGGGACATAGCTTTCGCGGTCATACATCCGGCCGCGCATGTACGGGTCGACGGACATCCAGCTGTTCTGGACCTGGATCTGGCCCGCAGCGGGCTCGGCGATCTCGACGGTCTTCTTCTGGAAGTCGGAGAGCTTGGGCAGGCCGACGGGGCGGCTGGCGAGGGACCATTCAGTTGAGGTGATCGTGGCCATGTGAGTTTCCTTCCTGTTGTTTTCTTTGCCCCTAATTGGGCACAATGGGTGGTCCTGTGAAGGGGCGAGGGGGAAGAAAGCCTCTGCGCCGGTTCTGTGGCCCGGTCTTGATACGAGGCCCGTTGGGTGCCATGCGGGAAGCAAGAGGGCCAAGCCATGACAAAGCTGAAAGTGGGCGTCGCCGGCGCCGGTGTGTTCGGAAACTATCACGCGCAGAAAGCTGCCGCGTCGGTCAGGACCGACCTGGTTGGCGTCTATGATCTCGATCTGGCCCGCGCGACGCGGATAGCCGAACAGTTCGGCGCCAAGGGCTTTGATGACTATCAGGCCTTCCTGGCCGCCTGCGATGCCATCGTGATTGCTGTGCCGGCCACCTGGCACGAGACGCTGGCGCGTGAGGCCATTGAGGCGCACTGCCATGTGCTGGTGGAAAAGCCGCTCGCCCTGAACGGAAAGGCCGCGCGCTTCCTGGCAGACGAGGCCGCTGCCCGTGGGCGCATTCTTCAGGTTGGCCATCAGGAGCGCTTCGTCGCCAAGGCGATGGGCGTGCTGGCCATTGAGGAAACGCCGCTTCTGGTCGAGTCCGTTCGGGCTGGCCCGCCGGCTGCGGACAACCGGGCTGGGGATGTATCGGTCATCTGGGATCTGATGATCCATGACCTGGACCTCGCCGCGATGATGTTCGGCAACGAGTTCACCGGCGTCACCGCCACCGGCAAGCGCGTCCATTCCGATCATCTGGATGAGGCAATGGCGGAGTTCACCTACGCCAATGGCGGCATTGCCCGGCTGATCGCCAGCCGCGCCTCCACTGAGCGCCGGCGCAGCATGCATGTCGTCTATCCGTCAGGTGAAATCTCGATCGACTTCCTGACCCGCAAGGTCGAGAACTCGACGCCTTACGAGATCAAGGTCGACATCGCCGCCGAGCTGCCCGATCCGCTGGGCGCGGCAGATGAAGGCTTCTATGCCGCTTGTCTTGGCCTCGCCCGCAGTCCGGTTCCGGCCCACGGGACGGTTGGTGCGGTGTTGATGGCGGAAGCGGCAGAAGCTGCGGCGCTGGCCAAGCTGGACGCCTGAGCGCCGTGCACGTGCTTCGACTTCGCTCAGGATGAGCGCTACGAAAATGCGGGACTCATCCTGAGCGAAGTCGAAGGATGATCAGTCCTCGTTGCCCCGCCGGGCAGCCTGTTTCGGATCGTGCTTCGGGGCCGGGGCGAGGCGCATCACTTCAGTCTGGAACCGCTCATCGTCGCCCTCCAGCAGGAAGGGCAGGGCATCTTCGATGGCGCGGATCATTGGCTCGAACCATTGAAGATCGGCCTTGGTGAAGTCCGACAGGACGTGCGGCATGACCATGGCCTTGTCGCCCGGATGGCCGATGCCGATGCGGATGCGGCGGAAATTCTCGCCGAGATGCGCCATCATCGAGCGCGCGCCATTATTGCCGGAATGCCCGCCGCCCCGCTTCACGCGCAGACGACCGGGGGCCAGGTCGATCTCGTCATAGAAGACGGTCACGTCGTCTGACGGCTGTTTGTAGAACTGCAGCACCTTGGCGAGGGCGCGGCCGGTTTCGTTGTAATAGGTTTGCGGTTTGACCAGCAGCACCTTGTGGCCGCCGATATTGCCTTCCGCGATCAGGCTCTCGAATTTCGAGCGCCAGGGCCCGAAACGATAGCGCGCGTGCAGGGCATCGATGACGATAAAACCGGCATTGTGCCGGTTCTTCGCGTAGCGGTCTGTGGGGTTTCCCTGTCCGGAAAGGATCAGCATGAGGATGTCGCCTCCTGCCCGGATGGTCGAAAAGTCTGGTTGGGGGTGGGCGGCCCGCCCGGCAACATAGTGCGGGCGGGCCAATCCTTAAAGCGTAACAGAGGAAGAGACCTAGTCTTCTTTCTCTTCGCCTTCAGCGGCGGCGTCTTCTGCATCGTCAGCCGTTTCGGCTTTGCCGCCACGGCCAGCGATGGTTGCAATGGTGAAGTCGCGGTCGGTGATGGTCGGCTCGGCATCGCTCGGAAGGGTGATGTCCGAGATTTTCACGTTATCGCCGATTTCCAGTGCAGACACGTCGGCTTCGAGCGATTCCGGGATGTGGCCAGCCGGAACGAGCAGTTCGACCGTGTGGCGCACCACGTTGATCGTGCCGCCTTTTTTGAGGCCCGGCGAGACTTCTTCGCCAATGAAGTGAACAGGCACTTCGACCTTGATCTTCTGTTTCGCGTCAACGCGGAACAGGTCGACGTGGACCGGGCGGTCGGTGACCGGGTGCATCTGGATCGCCTGCGGGATCACCAGCTGTTTCTTGCCTTCGTGGACAAGCGTCGCGGTCGAGGACAGGAAGTGTCCGGTCTCGATGGCTTTCAGCACTTCGTTGAGCTTCAGCGAAATGGCGACCGGATCCATGCCGCCGCCGTACAGAACGCCGGGCACGAGGCCGTTATTGCGGGCTTCACGCGCGCCACCGGTGCCGGTGCGTTCACGCACTACGACATTGAAAACAATTTCTTTTTTCGACATTTTGGTTCCTTTCGCCCTCGACTCCGCCTCGTGTTTCCTGAGGTGAGAAGCTGACACGTACGGCCTGGCGCCGTCGTTACTGAAGGCGGGCGGATAGCCGATACGCCCTGTATTGGCAAGGGTTCAGGGCTGCTGAGGCTCAGAAATCGCACGGAGGCTGGGCAAGAATACCTTTTCTTTTTGGGCGAACGCTTTGAGTCTGGGGTAATGACAGAGCGCGTTTTCAAGTCTGGATCAGATCGTCAGCAGTTCAGCCTTCTTCCTCCGCGGGTTGATGATTACGTGAGCGCGGATAACCCGGTTCGGGCGATCGATGCCTACGTCGAGGCGCTGGACCTTGCCCGGCTTGGTTTCCGGCATAGTGACCGGATAG